>ERZ1694977.23-NODE-23-length-113009-cov-31.674558_pt1 | contig 113009 bp, 118 predicted proteins | sample MGYA00581609_ERZ1694977 | MGnify/ENA primary metagenome ERZ1694977 (study PRJEB42213, sample SAMN07424467) | human gut metagenome | biome: ENVO:00009003; feature: ENVO:2100002; material: ENVO:00002003 | host: Homo sapiens | place: USA | collected 2014 ... | reverse complement strand
TAGGGGCGGGGCTTGTCCCCGCCCGCGGGCGGCCATAAAGGCCGCCCCTACATTTTCGGGGTTCCGTTTCTGGTGGGGTGTCTTGTGGCGCTTGTATGTAGGGGCGGGTGCCCACACCCGCCCGCAGGCCATCCGGCAGGACAGAGCCCTCGCGTTCGGCTGTGTGCCGGACGCAGGGGATTTGCCTGTGCCGGGAGGAGATGGGACGAATATGGCAAATTATACGGAATATTACCACCTGCACCAGTGGGAGCCGGAGGATAGCTTCCTGCGGACGGATTTTAATGAGGACTTTCGAAGGATTGCGGCCGCACTCCAGGAAAAGCTGGGACAGGCCGACCGGGCGGAGTTGGCCGCCGCAGCGGCGGAAAAGGCAAAGCTTTCTTGCGGCGCGTTCCTGGGAAATGGGACGAGTCAGAGCATCCCGCTGGGGTTCCGGCCCTCGGCTGTGCTGCTTCCGGGCCGCTCCGGGCTGCTGCTGGCAAGCCGGCAGACGGCGGCAGGTGCAATTGAGATTATCCAGCAGGGGTTTCGGGTAGTCCATGAAGATGGGGCGATCGACCGGATCAACGAGTCGGGAAAGACCTATCCATATCTGGCGTTTCTGGAGGGCCAGATACCATAAAAAGCTCCCCGGGCCATTAGGTCCGGCCTGACAGGGACAACTACAAATTTTAAGGATAGGCAGGTGTTGCATTGGCAGCACCTGCCTGTTCCTTTACGCACTTTTCGTGATGTTCATATTCCCAATCACGCCAATATCCGTGTAATGGATTTCCACCGTTTGGCTGGCGTGTTTGGACCACTTCACATCCTTCTCATGCACCACGATTTTCTCAATAAACAGCCGCAGCAACTCCGGCGTCAGCTTCTGAATGTCTGTGTAGCGTTTGGCCCTGGCAATGAAGTTGTCTGCGCCGGACACCGTGGCCTTCAGTTTGGCGACCTCCCGCTCCTTTTGCGGGATGGCAGTTTTCAACTGCTCCTGCTCCGCCACATAACTGGCGGAGAGGGACTGAAACTGCTCCGTGGTGATGTGTCCCAGCACTGAGTCCTCATACAATCGCTTGAAGATGACCCCCAGTTCCGCCTCGCGCTTTTTCATCCCTGAAAGTTCCAACTCCTGCCTGCGGATCTCCCGCCGCAGTTCAGCGGACTGCCGGTCACAGATATAGGCGGCGAACTCCTGCGTATGATCCCGCGCCATCGCCGTCACCCTGCGGATGTCCTCCAGCACAATCTCGTCGAGGACACACTCCCGAATGTAGTGGGCCGTGCAAACCTCAGACCCTGCTTTCTTATAGGTTCGGCAGGTGAAATTGTTTTGCGTTGGTTTCATGGTGTGCGCCCGATGCAGGACCATTGTGGAACCGCAGTCGGCACAGATGACAAGGCCGGAATACTTGTTGAGTTCCTCCATCTTTGTGGGGCGTTTTCGGTTTTGCCGTACCCGCTGGACGATGTCCCAAACCTCCTGCGTGATCAGCGCCGGATGGGTCCCCTCAAACACCAAGCACTCCTCCCTGGGATGCTGCACATACCGCTTGTCCTTATAGGATTTCGTGGTGAACTTCATGTTGACCGTGTTCCCAAGGTAGGTTTCATTCTCCAGGATGTTGGCGATGGTGCTGTCGGACCAGTTATAGGGCTGGGACAGATCGAGGCAGGTATGGCCGGATCCGAACTTACGGTAGGTGTAGACCGCCGGACAAAGCACCTTTTCAGCCTTCAACTGTTTAGCAATCTGACTCGGGCCGCGGCCGGCAGCGCAGAGGGCAAAAATGCGACGCACCACAGCGGCGGCCTCCTCGTCCACGATGAGCTTGCCCTTGGCATTCTCGTCCTTTTGGTAGCCGTAGGGCGCCCGTGTTCCAAGACGCTCCCCGCGCTGAGCCTTGGCCCGCTGTACCGCCCGGATTTTCCGGCTGGTGTCCCGCACGAACCACTCGTTAAACAGGTTTTTGAAGGGCATCAGGTCGTTGCTCTCGGCGTTTTCCGTGTCCACATTGTCGTTGATGGCGATGTAGCGGACGCCGAACTGCGGGAACCGCTCCTCGATGTAGAGGCCGGTGTGCAGTTGATTACGGCCTAAACGGGATAAGTCTTCTTGTGTCAAGTAGGGACTAAAAAAATTTTGAGAATTTACAAGCCGTTCATAGGTGGACAACCACCCATGAACGGCTTGAGTTTTCTCTATGCTCTTTTGCCGTTCTTTGTGCGACGTTTCTTATACGCCGCTTCAAACGCCTCCATCATCGGAGTGACCGGAAGCTCGTTGTCAGGCTTGGACAGATACTCGAACCGGATGCCGTTCTCCCGGAACTTTCGCTCAAACCTCATGAAAGAGGAAGTGTCCCGGCTGATTCGCGAGGTGTCGCGGGTGAGGATCGTACCGATGTCCTGACGCTTTGCTTCGTTCAGCAGGAAGTTCATGATACCTTCCGTATGGACGCCGGAGATGCCGTCTGCCGCCACAGCAGCAGCCACCTCATAGCCTTTGTCCTTCGCATAGCGTTCCAGCTCTTCCCGCTGGTCTGCTGCCGCAAGCTGATCCGCACAGGCAACGCGGATATAAAGAAATACTTTCATTTGGCTTCTCCTTCTGATGTAGTGAGGAAGTCCTTGAACTTCCAGACGATTTCTATGTTGTCAAGATCGTAAATGTAGACCGCAGAAATGAATGCGTGGGTCAGCTCATAGGTCAGAGCTTTGCAGTCGGCGTACTGATCGCAGACAGCATCCAGCTTTTCATCCGAACAGGAGGTCTCGGAGTCAAGCTCCTTCATCCGTTCGTGACTGCACTGGATTGCCTCATCGTTTTCAGCGATCTTCGCATCCGTTGCCGCCTTCTGCTGAATGTACGCCTCCTTCGTGATGCTTCCGGCTGCATACTTCTCGTAGAGCCTCAGCTTGGACGCCTTGTGCTGCTCGTTCTGCTTTTGCAGAGTGCGGATTTTATCAGCACATTCCTTGATGGCAGATTTCCGCAGATCACCTACTTCGCGGCTCTGTATGGCTTCCTTCTGTGCCAAAGTGAGAAATTGAGTAATGGCATTGAAAACGACCTTCTCAATATCCATCTCCGGAAAGCTCCTGCCAACCGGACAGTCTGTGTTTCCGTTGTTGACCGAGTGAATGCACTGGAAGTACCGAATGCCAGCCTTGTTCTTTCGGCGCGTCATAGCACGTTTACAGTTTCCGCAGCGGACAAGTCCCTTGAGCGGATAGTCATGCCGCTTGCGCGTGGGATTCCGTCCTCCACCTCGAATGACCTTCTGAGCAAGCTCAAAGTCTTCTTTGCTGATAATCGCTTCATGCGTTCTTTCTACGATAATCGGCTCATTGACAACACGCTTTTTTGAGCCGACACCACAGGACTTCATTTTGCGGCTGACCAGCGTTCCGGTGTAAACAAGGTTTTTGAGGATGTTGTAGACCATCACGGTTTCCCAACTGATTTTCTCGCTCATGTTACTGAACTTCTTCTTGTCGGGATGCTTGCTCTTGAAGTATTGCCCCGGCGTCGGGATGCCGTCATCATTCAGGCTGCGGGCAATCTGAGAGGTGTTGCTGCCTTCCAGCGCCTCGCGGAAAATACGACGGATCACATCAGCCGCCTCCGGGTCTACGGCAAGTTTGTTCCGAATGGTTGGATGCAGGACGTAGCCGTATGGAGCGTAGCCACCGACATACTTGCCTTGCTTCATCATCTGGATTTTTGCCGATGTGGTCTTTACGGAGAGGTCTTTGCTGTATGCCGCATAGATGATGCTGCGCATAACCACTTCCAGACCGCCCGTTGTCCCTTTGTAATCGTTGCTGTCATAGCCGTCGTTGATGGAAATAAAGCGGACACCCATGAACGGAAAGGTGCATTCCAGATAGTTTCCCGTTTCGATGTAGTCACGAGAAAAACGGGAAAAGTCTTTGACGCAGATCAGGTTAATCTCGCCGCGCTTGACCTTCTCCATCATCTGCGTGAACTGAGGACGGTGAAAGTTCGTGCCGGTATAACCGTCATCCGTAAACTCAGACCGCTGACAGTGAGACAGCTCCGGATGATTGTCAAGAAAGCGATTGATGAGCATACGCTGGTTGCCGATGCTGTCACTTTCCGCCTTGCTGCCATAGCCGGTATCTTCATCAGCCATTGAGAGGCGGATGTAGATGCCGATGTTGTATTCCTTGCTCATTTACATCGCCTCCTGTACTTCCTTGATACTCTGAACGGTCAGAGCGTAAATATCGCCATATTTCATGACCAGCTCGATTGAGCCGTCCTCATGGACTTTCACAAGCTCTACGGACTCGTCAACCAACTCCTGAGAGAGCATCGTTGCACCGCTGACGGATTTCATCAGCGTGAGCCACTTGTTGTCCTCGGACATTGCCTCGGCAAACTTTACCTTCCGCTGAACCGCTTCATCCAACCGCCGTGAAAGATCGACATACTGCTCATCGTAGGCTTTCTTGGCAAAGGCGTATTCCTCTTCATCGAGAATGCCTTCCGTGAAGTCCTCATAGAGCCGAGTACGCTTCTTGGAGATGCCGCTGAGTTTCAGATTCAGGCTTGTGATGAGCGCATTCTGCTGATCGCGGATGCTGCGTTCGCCTTCGCTGTTTCTCAGCTTGGCAAGCAGCTTGTCGTAATTGAGAGCCGCCTTGACTTGAAGCTGGATCGCTGCAAGCACATCGGCTTCGAGTTTATCCTGCCGCGTATAGTGCGGCGTACAGAGATTGCCGCGCTTGACGGATGAGCTGCACTCATAGAAGGCGTACCATGCGCCGTCCTTACGCTTGTCAACGCGCTTTCGATGGAAATAGAGTTTCCTGCCGCAATCTGCACAGATGATTTTGTCTTCAAAGAGATTGATCAGTGTAGCACGGATTTTCTCCGTGCGCTCCATCTTCTCAATCCTTGTCCTTGCAGCAGCGTCGCGCAGCTCTTGTACCTTTTGGAAGTCCTCACGAGAGATAATCGCCTCGTGAGTATTGGGAAAAACAATCCATTCCTCGCGGTCGATATGCTGATTCTTGACGCCCTTGTAGATGGCGTTCAGCGTCCGTCCGAGAACGGTATCTCCGACGTAATGGGGATTATCCAGAATGGTAGTCAGTGAAGACTTGTTCCAAATCTTCTTTGCCGTAGCATTGCCTGTGCGGACGCCAACCTGATACTTCTGAAACTCCGGATTGGGTGCGTTCATTGCATCAAGCCGGTCTGCAATCGCCGGAAGAGACAGCCCTTCAATCTTCCATTGGAAAATCTTCCGGACAATCGGCGCGGTTTCCTCATCGAAAACCATATTGCTATGTTCCTCATCCCAGCGATAACCATACGGGAGATTGCGTTTCTTGAACTCTCCGCTTTCCATCTGTGCCTTGAGCGCAGTGGAAACCTTGCGGGAGATGTCCTTCGAGTAGAGGGTGTTGATCATGTTTTGCAGAGGGATGATGAGGCTTTCGCCGGAGCCGTCCGTATCAAAGTTGTCGTAGTTCTCTTTGATGGCGATAAACCGAAGCCCGATCTGCGGAAAGACCCGTTCCAGATAGGTTCCAGCCTCGATGTAGTCACGCCCGAACCGGCTGAGATCACGAACTACAAGGCACTTGATCCTGCCGGTGCGGATGTCGTTCATCAGCCGGTTGAACTCCGGTCTATCAAAAACCGTTCCTGTTCGTCCGTTGTCCACATAGGTATCTATCAGATTCAGGTAGGGACGCTCTGCAATGTAGGACTTGCAAATCTCAATCTGATTTGCGATGACATCCACCTTTTCGGACTTGCCGCTGTTTTCAACGGAAAGACGGGCATAGATGGCTGTTGAGAAGACCTCGGAAGAAACAGATTCGATAACCGGATCTTCGACTGCAATTTGCTTTCTGCTTTTTCTTGCCACTTGCTCATCCCTCCTTTATACGGCAATGTCCAGCTCGTCGGCATAACCGAGAACGTATTCAAGTGTCTGCTGGTATTCGTCCCTGTATTTGAAGACAATTTCGATTGCATGGTTTTCGTGAATCAGAATGCGGTCAACAAGGGACATCAGCACACGGCGGTTCAGCTCTTCGACGTTTTCATACTGCTTGAAAAGCGTTACCCAGTTCCGTTCAGTCGTGCCGGTTGTCACCGTCTGCTTCATTTCTTTTTTGACACGCAGAAGCGCGTCCTGCTTGTCCTCAATGATTTTGGTGTAGCTGTTGCGGAACTCGAAGTATTCTGACTTATCAATGACGCCGCCGATGAAGTTCTCGTAAAGCCCCAGCTTGAGCTTTTGATACCGCTCGATCTCTTCCTCGATTTTGGCAATCTGGGCTTCGTAATTGAAAGCCTTACGGCTCTGAGACGGAAGCCGCTCTATCATCGCAAGCGCGTGTTCGAGATTGATTACAAGCTCGATCTGGTCATGAATAGCACGGAAGACCTTCTCTTCAACCTCTTTTGCGGCGATGCTGTGCGGGCTGCACGTCCGGCTGTGCTTATTGGTGGAACAGACGTAGTAGATATACTTTTTTGTCTTCGACGGGACGGTCTTACGGATCATTGGCTGCTGACAGTCTCCGCAGAACAGGAAGCCGGAAAACAGATGCGCCTCGTCCTGATCGGGTGAGCAGCGCATATCCCGCTGCATCATGACCTTGACTGCCATGAAGTCCTCGTAGGACACAAGAGCTTCATGCGCATTTTCAACCTTGACCCACTCGGATTCATCCTTGCTTTTCACGACGCGGACTTTGTAGTTGGGAGTGCCTCGCTTACCCTGAGCCAGAACGCCGATATAAACCTCGTTGGTGAGAATACGCTGGACGGCTTTATATGTCCATTTTGCGGTATCGCTGGTCTTGAAGACGGTATCAAACTTCACACCGGCGGAATGCTTGTATTCCATTGGGGACAGGACGCCCATCTGGTTCAGACGCTTTGCAATACGTCCGATGGAGAAGCCGTCCTTGTACATGGAAAAGATCATCTGCACATATTCGCTGACCGCTTCATCCACGATGAGTTGGTTTTTGTTCTCCGGCGATTTCATGTAGCCGTAAGGGGAGAACGAGCCGACGAACTCACCGCTCTTCTGCTTGACTTCCAGACTGCTTCGGATTTTCATGGAGATGTCCTTGCAGTAAGAATCGTTAATCAGATTTTTGAACGGGATGACAAAGGAGTCGGACTGCGGATCACCGGTCAGACTGTCATACGCATCATTGATTGCGATGAAGCGAATGCCGAGCTGAGGAAAAATCTTCTCAATATAGCGTCCGCCGTCGATATAGTTTCTTGAGAAGCGGCTGAGATCCTTAACCACAATGCAGTCAAGCGCACCCTTGCGGATTGCCTCTTCCAGCTTTTTGAACTGAGGACGATTGAAGGAAACGCCGCTGTAACCGTCATCCACAAACGGCTCACAGACAAGCTCCAAATCCTCATGCCTTGCGATATAGTCCTCGCAGATAGCTCTCTGACTGGCGATGGAGTTGCTTTCTACTTTGTCTCCATCCTCACGGGACAGACGGCAGTAGATCGCCGTGCGGTAAACCTTATCTGGCATAAAAATAACCTCCGTTTTTCTGTTTGGTGTGGTACATCAAATCAGAAAGACGAAGGCTTGCTTCAACTCTTATGAAGAGAAACACGAAAGCGCCACATGACCATCAGGGCAAGCGGCTTAATCCGTATTCTTCTTTTTTTGACCGATTTCATTATACCACAGGCTCAATCGCTTGTCCATAGAACCGGGCGAAAAGATTCAGACTGTTCATAAATCAAAGACCTCTCAGATAGTGTTCCAGACAATCTTCCATTGTCGTGTCCGTCTCGGCGAAGCTGATCTTCACCACTGTCTTCCCGTCCAGATAACAATAGGGATTTCTGATCTGCTTGATGAACTCCCTCAGCCTGTCCTCTCGCGGTGCCGCAGGATCAAGCCGGACGCTACTTCTCTGAACGAGTGTGCTTCGGTCAACCGTTTTCGGGCTGACGTTTTTCATTGTTTCAATGCCCATCATATTCTAAGCACCTCCTGTTTCGTAGAACTATTCAGGACAAAAGGATATGGCAGAGCATCTTGTGAAGACACTCTGCCACATAGTTTTCATCCTGAAACTATATTGTAAGTTTCTTTTGGGTTTGTTTCGTTGTCCGGCATATTTGCAGCTCGCGCCCCTGCCAGAAGAACTTTGCAGTTCCGGGAATGCTGCGGACTACCAACGGTTAATCGGTATCATGGGACTCTCACCCCTCCGAGGATCGCTCCGAGCCGCCCCTTCAAAGAAAAGACGGAAGTATCATTATACCCGGCATCTGCATCGTCGCAAGCAGCCGCACCACACGGCTGTTATAGCTCTCCGGAGGTCGCTCACTCCCTTTTGGGAGGTCTTGGCGTCGGAAGCTGTGTTGCTTCGCAGAAGCGGAAAGATCCGCAGCACTGAACTATTCAGTTTTCAAGGAACAGCGAAGTGGTCTGATTGACCCTTTCACTTTACAACGGACATCTTTTTGCCGTTTGTTGAGTACCGCTCAAAAAATTCTTTGAAATTTTTTCTGCACCGCTGCTTTGAGGTCAAATGCAGCTCTGATGCCGATGCCTTTCCTTCGGGCAAACTCTCGAAGAGTCAGTCCTTCACGGGTCATCGCAAGATACAATTCGCGCTGCTTCTCTGTCAGAATGGAAAGAAGCTCCTTCTCTTTGAGGGCGGTGATCAGTTCCTCCATGCAGTCGCGGGAGTCTGCCAGCCATGCAGCGGACTTCACATCGTCCTCCGGCATAGCGTCAAGGGACAGCACGGTATCAGAAATTTTCTCTGCGCCGTCCTCATCCTCAGAGGTGTTGTCAGAGCCATACGAGCGTCTGATCCGCTTTTCCTCTGCGCGAAGGATTCTCATAACCTTGCGGTCAACCTCGGAAACTTCGCCGGTTCGTTTCACGCGCACCATGCACTTGCCGTCCTCCGTAGTCCAGAGGTCGTAATCGAACGCGATAGGGGTTTTAGGGATTTTCATTGTTCATCCTTTCCGCTGCGCGGGAGCAGCGGGAAGGGTGAAGACAGAAAAAGAGCCGCATGACGGTGAGGTTTGAATCCCATGCCGATAAAACAGAGTAATTACACTCTGTCTCATGCGGCATTAGGATGACTTCACCTATCAGGCGGCTCCACAGCTCAGCTATGACATATATTTTATTTTAGAACAGAGGCTTGTCCTCTGGTTCTTACTTGGTACGCGGTCGCAGTCTTCTCATATTCAGCACATCAAAGACTGTGATCCGCCCGCATTTCTTGCACTTTGATTCTACATGACCTCTCGTGTCTTCGTAGACAGCAATGGCATTATGCTGACAATAGGGACATTTCAGGTATCGGGGCTTCTGCTGGGAAATGGCAACTCTTGCCCTGCGGATTTTTTCGATCAGCTCCGGCGTCGGTTCCTGAACCCGAATGGATGCTCTCTTCATTACCACACCTCCAATGGGTCAACATACTCACTGAATGGACGATCTACCATGTAGCCGAGCTGACGAAGGCGGATAGACGCCGTTGTCTTGGAGACACCGAACAACCGGCAGAAAAGGCGCAGCGTTAAGTGATCACCATACGAATACCTCCCCTCGTAGTTGATCAGCGGCGTTTCTGCAAACCGACGCATTGCCAGGTCAACCTCTTTTTGAGGAAGCAGGATCGCCGCGCCCAAGACATTTGCTTGCCACTCGTTCCAGTCCTCGCGGGTTTTCAGCTCTCGCGGCGTATAGGCTGTCCGTGCGGAATATTTCATTTCGCAGGAAGCCTTTACCTCTTCCGATTCCAGTTGGAAGAGAATCTGATGGGCGCACTCGTGGGCAAGGGTAAATCTGCGCTTGGCGCAGAGCCGCTGCACGTTGCCGGATCGAATGAAGCTCTCGTCCAAGATGACCTGATTACGCTTCAAAGCCAGTGTGCGCGTAATGCCAAGTTCCGTGATCTTGTATTCGGTGTCGGCGTAGGCAGTGACACCGCAGATGCTTCCGTCCGGCGAGAGACGGGCGAATGATACGCGAAGACCGAGATAATTCTTTGCAAACTGGTCAATGGGCGTTGGCAAAGCTGATCGGTCGGGCTTGTCAACCTCATCCCCGAAAAAGAACCGGTTGAAGTCCTTCGTTGTTGAGGCTGCAATTTCTTCAAGTTGGCGCTGGGATAAAATCATGAGCAGTTGTCCTCCTTTGCTTCGACGAACCACTTGTCTCCTTCGTGGAAAAGAAATGACTCCTTTCCGCGAATCTGAACTGTGTAACGAATGCCTCCGCCCCCAACCTTTTTGGATGTGGCGCGGCATTTGTATAGAATCTGGTCGATTTGAAAGATTACACCGTTGTCCCACCAGATAAGGCGAGGGAGGATTGCCCCCTCCTTGTCCACATCCAGCGTAACCGGGACGTATGCTTTTCTGTACTGTGTAGCCATTTCTGTTTTTCTCACTCCTGTTCCCTCATACCGGTGTATGCCGGTACGGATGATCTTCGGCAGCATAAATGCCTGTCCATTTGAACTGCTCAAAAGATGTAACTTTTTCGTGTACAACTACTCATGCCCCTTGACAGGATGAGCAATTCAGGATATACTATGAGTAGTTGGATTGCTCAGTCATTATTATACGCACTTCAAGTGCCTTTGTCAATAGACTTGCGCAATTTGATGTCGCAAACTTTTTGTGAACAGGAGTGATTACCAAAATGACGTTTGGAGAGAAATTCAAGGCTGAACGGGAGAAGCGGAAGCTGACCCAGCAGGAAGTAGCCGATGCACTGGGGATCAACAGGCGTATGATTACCCGGTACGAGAACGGCATTTCCTTTCCCCGTACCAAGGACGCTTACAGAAAAATCGCGGAATACTTCAAGGTGGATGTGAACTATCTGCTGACCGAGGACGAAGAGTTTGTGGTTCAGGCATCCGAGCAGTACGGCTCCCGTGGCATGAAACAGGCAAAGGACCTGATTGAAGGGATGTCCGGCTTGTTTGCGGGCGGTACGCTGTCTGAGCAGGACAAGGATGCGGTGATGAAGGCGTTGCAGGATATATATTGGGAATCCAAAGCCCGGAATGTTGAGAAATACACGCCGAAGAAATACAAGAAGACCGGTACGGACGCAGAGGAATAACTGTCTGCGTCTCGGTTTCTTGACGGATTTACTTTGACTGTTTTCAACATGAAAGGGGTGAAGGTCCCGTGATAATTCGCTCCGAGGAAATATACAAAAAGGCGAACAGCATTGTCAAAAGCTGTGGAACAAGAGATACCTTGAAGATTGCCCGTGAGCTGGGCATTCATCTCCATTTTCTTGACAATCTGAACGATCTGCTCGGAATGTACACCTACCGCCATAAAGAGCGGCATATTCTTCTGAACTCCAACATGGAGTATCTGATCATGCAAATGGTTTGCGGTCACGAGATCGGGCATGATACCTTTCACCGTGATCTTGCCAAAGGAAACGAACCGCTCCCGGAGTTCGTGCTGTTCGATATGCGCACAAAACACGAATATGAGGCGAATGCGTTTGCCTCACACCTGATCATTGACGATGATGAGCTGATTGACCTGATGAAGCAGGACTACGATGTGGTGCAGCTCTCGGCTGCAATGGGAACAAACATCAACCTTATGCTGATCAAGCTCAACGAGCTGAACCGCATGGGCTGGCAGCTCAACTTGCCGTATGTACCGCACTCTGACTTCCTGAAAAATGTTAGACCGGAGGGTTGAATGAGGATGAAGGATAGTAATTAGATGAACGATAACGACTATAAAGAAGCCCTTTTCTATGCCGCTTCCATCTTTAACGAACGCTTGGGGGCAGAGTTCAGCGAGGACAACCTTGTGCTGTGCTACTTTCAGACGGAAAACCAGCAGGAAGTCTTTGAGCAGTTCTGCAAGCAGTATTTCCCTGACCGGCTGGAAGACCGATATACAGAGGACGGCTATTTTGACTTTCACGCCTCTGCATTCGTCGGCACAGGAGACGGCGCGGACGGAATCCTTCTGCGCACAGACATAGCGCGTCATCCGGCAGAGTTGAAGCACATTCTTCTGCATGAGCTGGCGCATATCTTCTGCACCCACAACGAGATTGACGGAGATAATTTCTTTGAGCGATACTGCATGGACGATACCATCAGCCGCGAAGAGGACGGAACCATTAACGCCGGTTATGCGGTCTGGCGGGAACTGATTGCGGAGCTGATTGCATTTGAGTTGGATGTCAACTGCGATGTAGTTCCGCTTCGACGCAAGAAAGACCTACTCAGCTATTACGAAGGAGAACTCCTGACCGGCAACGGAAAAATGGGCGTCAGCATGATTCTCTGTGAGGCAATGACCAGTGCTGAGGGCGAAGCGTCTATGACATGGGACGCTGCCAAAAGCAAGTTTACGCGGTTCAAGCCCTTTGATGATCCACTGTACAGGGACTTGCTGGAACTGGTTTTTACACACGTTAGAGAATACTTTATCGTGATCGACCGCGACTTTATCTATGAAATTGGAGTGTTATATCTGACCATTGCCGCACAAGCGATGATTGCGTCCCTAAAGAACAGATTTCAGGAAGAATAGACAGACCGATAGAGAGAAAGGACGGGCAACGATATGAAATATAAGCTGTTTCGCTCCCCCGGTGATCTGGACAAGGCAGTCCGAAAGCACGAACTGGTTGCCGTGGAGACCGGCAAAAGCATTGATGATGTGGCAGACGCGCTTATCCGTGCCGTTCGGGATGATCTTGCGGAAATGCCGGAGTATGCGCACTGCGAAACCGCTGCGTATGCACCGGAACCGGTTCAGGAGCATCGCCGCGTAAGACGTTATCAGTATGAGATGATGGGTGTTGTTTACCCGCAGTATGCGGAGAAGAATATCCTGATTGATTATGGCGTGATTGAAGAGGCGGAGTAATGTCAAAGAGATATGCCAGACAACTACATAGTGCAGATGATTTGATTGCCGCCGTCGAGCAATACGGCTTTCTGCCCTTCTTTCGGAACGAGATTCACGGCTTCTCCATCGAGGAACTTTGCCCACCTGAGTTATGGTTTGCGGACGATGTAGATGGTCCGTGGGAGTGGAAGGGCCCTGCTGCGCGGAGCGGCAAATGTCTTTACGGCAAACTTTTCAACAAGAAGGCTGGATTTGTGAGCCGAGAGTGGATACCTGACTTCGCAAACGTCCGGCGTAACGGCTATGACTTTGACGCCCGTTGGGATGACGGCTTGGCGTCCTACAAGGACAAGGAGCTATATGAAGCCATAGCCGGTGAAGGCAGGATGCTTTCCAAACGGCTGAAAGAGGCTCTGAACTACCGCAAGGGCGGCAACACCGGTTTTGAGACGTGCATCACGCGGCTGCAAATGCAGAGCTATGTCTGCATCGCGGATTTCGTCTATATGCAGGACAGATACGGAAGACCTTATGGCTGGGGTGTCGCAGAGTATGCGACGCCGGAAGAACTTTTCGGGTACGACTTTATCACATCCGGCTATCAGCGAGACCCGCAGGAATCCAAAGAGCGCATGATGCAGCATCTTTCCTCCATCCTGCCGGGTGTGTCTGCACAGCAGCTTACGAAGATATTGAAAGGATAAAACACCATGAGCAAGAAACTTGTAGCATATTTTTCTGCGTCCGGCGTGACCGCGAAGGTTGCCGAGACGCTGGCAGAAGCAATCGGCGCGGACATCTTTGAGATTGAGCCGAAGGTGTCTTACACGGAAGTTGACCTGAACTGGATGGACAAGAAAGCCCGCAGCACGATTGAGATGAACGATCCTGCTTCCCGTCCTGAGATTGCCGTAAAGCGGGACAACATGAAGGACTACGATACAATCTTTGTGGGCTTCCCGATCTGGTGGTACGTTGCGCCGACGATTATCAATACATTTCTTGAGAGCTATGACCTGACCGGCAAGACGGTCATCCCGTTTGCGACCTCCGGAGGAAGCGACATTGGCAAGACGAACGAACGCCTTGCGCCGAGCTGCAAAGGCGCAAAGCTGATGGACGGCAAGGTTTTCAAGGGCTGCGTCGGGCATCAGGAGCTTGCGGCGTGGGTTGAAGGACTTGGACTTTAAGGGGCAGACAAATCGGAAGTTGTGGAGGTGCTTTATGAACGAGAGAGAAAGAATTATCCGATTATGGTTTGATATGTGGATTAAGAAAGCAGATTTAGGAATTGACAATATTTTTACAGATGATGTTGTATATACTGAGAGTTGGAGTCCTAAATATGAAAACCGCAAAACGGTAAAGCACTGGTTTGACGAATGGAATACACGCGGAAGTGTTCTTGTCTGGGAGATTAAGCAATTTTTTCATCAAGGCAATCAAACAATCGTGGAGTGGTATTTTAAAAACAAAATGAATAATGGAAATGTTGAAGAATTTGACGGAATATCTTTAATTGTATGGACACAGGATAACAAAATAAAATCATTAAAAGAGTTTGGTTGCAATCTTCATAATTACAATCCATATCGAGATAGTGATATTCCCGTATTTCGAGAAGAAAAAGCAAATTGGTTTTGAGAGGACTATAAATTCCAGTTTAACGAACAGGAGATGATGAACGCATGAAAATCCTACATGAACTTTCTTGGCTATGGGAAACGCTGGGCATTGCGCTTGTTGCTGCGGCTGTCTGCATGGCTTGCACTGCGCTGATTGGCAAGGCAGCGAAGAAGAAGCTCGACAAAAAGGTGTTGGCGGTCGTAGGGGCAGCGGCATTTGTGGGCGCGATTCTGGCGGTCATTCTGATCGCCCGGACACCGATGCCGCTTTGATAGGACGGAGGATAGAATAATGCCGCTTCAAATTGTCAGGAATGACATCACAAAAATGAAGGTGGACGCCATCGTCAACGCTGCCAACGAGTCGCTGCTGGGTGGTGGCGGTGTGGATGGCTGCATTCATCGCGCTGCAGGTCCGGAGCTGCTGGTGGAATGTGAAACGCTCCACGGCTGCAAGACCGGGAGCGCAAAAATCACGAAGGGCTACAAGCTGCCCTGCAAATATGTCATTCACGCAGTCGGTCCGCGCTGGTATGACGGGCGGCATGGTGAGCGCGAACGGCTGATCTCATGCTATCGGACTTCGCTCATGCTGGCGAAAGAATACGGCTGCGAATCGGTTGCGTTCCCTCTGATTTCCTCCGGCATTTTCGGCTATCCGAAGGATCAGGCTCTCAAAGTGGCGATTGACACCATTAGCAGTTTCCTTCTCGAAAACGAAATGACGGTGTACATCGTCATTTTTGACCGCAAAGCCTATCAGATCAGCGGCAAGCTGTTTGCCGATATTGCAGCGTACATAGATGACCGCTATGTGGACGAGCATACTGATAATCGTTCCGAGCGTCTGCGCAGGATGAACGCCTTCCGGATGGAAGAACCCATGCCTTGCGAGGCATCCGTTTGTGAAGAGGCAATCGAACAGCTCATGCCTCCCGTCTCTGCGGCGGCTGCCCCCAAAAAGGCGGCAACCCTTGATGACGCGCTGGGACAGATCGACGAGAGTTTTTCCGAGATGCTTCTGCGAAAGATTGATGAGCGCGGCATGACGGACGCGCAGTGCTATAAGAAGGCGAATATTGACCGGAAGCTCTTCTCGAAGATCCGCTCGGACAAGTCTTATAAGCCTTCCAAGCCCACGGTCATTGCGTTTGCCATTGCCCTTGAGCTGCCGCTTGTTGAAATGAAGGATATGCTCATGAAGGCTGGCTTTGCGCTCTCCCACTCCAACAAGTTTGACATCATCGTGGAGTATTTCGTGGAGCATGGGAACTATAATGTCTTTGAGATCAACGAGGCTCTGTTTGCCTTCGACCAAAGTTTAATAGGAGCATAAGGTCTATGGATAAAGTGTTTCAGAAATTTTTGCGAAGTGGTATTGACCTTTCGCCCGTAGGGGTGGAGCGTCGTGAAGATAACAACCCATACTTTTGCACGCCAAAAGGTGCATCTATTTTTGGCTGGGCGGGTGTGGACGGCATCCACTTCTGCTTTGTTCGAGACTTTGGCGGTATGGTATTTTCCGTCAGTCCCATGAACTCGGCTCCGGATTTTGTTCATCCGCTGGCAAACGATTTTGAAGACTTTCTGAGGTTGCTCCTTGCTTGCAGTGATTCGGCAGCGCTGGAACAGGCGTGGATGTGGGATAAAGCCCAGTTTGAAGCCTTTTTGCAGGACAACCCTCCAACGCAGGATCAGCAAAGAACGCTATCAGAGCTTGCTGAGAAAATGAAATTGACGCCTATGGAACAGCCGTGGGTATACATCAAAAAGCTGCAAGCATCTTTTGATTATAGTAAGATCAAGTACACCGAGGACTATTATGATGTTGATATGAACCCAGAAGCAGAACCGACCATGCCTGAGTGGAAGGTCTACTTTGAGGGAAACTTCTGGGGACATTCGGGAAAAGACCATGCCGGAACGGAAATCCGGTTGAATAAGCAATTTGACTGGGCGAGGCATCATTGGGTTATTCCTGCGGCGTATTCTTGCAGCAAGGGACTCGTCATGGACTTTTGTATGCGTACCCCGGAAGAAGACATTCGCAAGTTCATAACTAAATGGGATTTACACCCCGAAAACGACTCCTGCGAATACTTCACGCAGGAGCAGCAAATGCAGATAGATTTAGACAATCCACTTTGCCTTGACTTTATTCCTCGTTTGGAATTGAACGGGAAAACAATGCTGACCTCCCACGGCTGTTCCGTGGTCTTTAATCCATGTTTGCCAGACGGGGTGATCAATGAAGCGGAAGCAAAGTGGGCATTGGAACACTATGATTTGGATACATCCTATGGATGGATGATTTTTCGGGCAGCTTTTCCGTGGACAAGCAAACGCCGTCCTGAAATAAAAGCCCTCTCCCTTACAATGGAGCAGCAGTCGTGTCGTGTCCCGGGACCACATTTCAAGGCACACGCTCCCGGTGATTCGTTTTCTTTCCTCCATCCGGTCAGTGGAAAAAAATACACATTGACTGTACAGGAATTAGAGCAGCAGACAATTTCCGAAAAGCGTTACGGTTCTGACCGCTGGTTTTATCCTACGCATTTTACTGCTATGAGCTATACACTTTCTCCTGAACCTGACAGCGATGTTACGATCTGTGATTGCGCTGAGGGGGACAAGCCTTTGGAAATTGCGCCATGCTCTGACCGCTATGCACCAGAGGCACGAAACGATATTGCTTGTATCGGCATTATCGGCGGAGCGGACGGTCCAATCGCAATCGTGTGTGGAGACAGCTCAAAAGAAAAACTTCATGCAGTTTGTTCCTCTCTACACTTTGAGCCGGTGGAGGGTGATATTGAATGGCGTATCGTATTCAACATTAAAAGCTCCAATGAAATGTCATTAGGGCTGATCTAAGAAGAAAGCGGAGGCAAAGAAGGTGAAACAACACACTTACATCGCAATCGACCTGAAATCCTTCTACGCCTCCGTGGAGTGCCGGGAGCGCGGCTTAGATCCTCTGGACACAAACCTTGTTGTTGCGGATGAAAGCCGTACCGATAAGACCATCTGCCTTGCCGTCACGCCCTCCCTCAAGAGCTACGGTATCTCCGGACGCGGGCGGCTGTTTGAAGTCAAGCAGCGTGTGAAGGAAGCAAATGCCGGACGGCAGCACGATGCGCCGGGACACAGGCTGGACGGTACATCACACTTCTTCTCGGAGCTGCAAGCAGACCCTTCTCTGGCGATTGACTTCATCATCGCGCCGCCTCGGATGGCGTACTACATGGAATACAGCACCCGCATCTATCAGGTTTATCTCAAGTATATTGCCCCGGAAGATATTGTGGTCTACTCCATCGACGAGGTGTTCATGGACGTGACGGACTACCTGAACACCTACAAACTCTCCGCCCATGATCTCGCCATGAGGATCATCCTCGATGTGCTTGAAACAACCGGCATCACAGCAACCGCAGGAATCGGCACGAATCTTTTCCTCTGCAAAGTGGCAATGGATATTGTGGCGAAGCACATCCCCGCCGACAAAAACGGCGTCCGCATTGCAGAGCTGGATGAGACGAAGTTCCGGCGTGAGCTTTGGTCTCATCAGCCCCTCACGGACTTCTGGCGCGTGGGTCGGGGCATTGCCAAGAAACTTGAGCAGAACGGGATGTTCACCATGGGCGATGTTGCCCTTTGTTCAGAGCGGAACGAGGACTTGCTTTATAAGCTGTTCGGCAAGAATGCGGAACTACTCATTGACCATGCGTGGGGCTGGGAGCCTACGACCATTAAAGCAATCAAGGCGTACCGCCCCAGCTCCAACAGCCTCAGCTCTGGTCAGGTTTTGCACTGCCCCTATGAGTCGCAAAAGGCGAAGCTGGTTGTGCGGGAAATGACGGACTTGCTTGTGCTGGACTTGGTGGACAAGGGGCTTGTCACTGATCAGATGGTTCTCACAGTAGGCTACGACATCGAGAACCTTACCAATCCGGCACGACGGGCAAAGTATCACGGTGCGGTGGAGAAAGACCCCTACGGGCGGGAGATTCCCAAACAGGCGCACGGGTCTATCAACCTCGACGGTCACACATCCTCTACCCGCAAAATAATGTGTGCCGTGTCAGAGCTGTTTGACCGGATCGTGGACAAGAATCTGCTTGTCCGCCGTATGTATGTTGTGGCAAATCATGTCCTGCCGGAAGCCGATGCGCCGAAGAAAAACGACGGTGCTGTCCAGCTCGACCTCTTTACCGACTATGCCGCCGAAGAGGAAAAACAGAAAGCTGTGAATGCCGCCTTGGAGCGTGAGCGGAAAATACAAGCCGCCACGCTTGCAATCAAAAAGAAGTATGGAAAGAACGCCATCCTCAAGGCAATGAATCTTGAAGAAGGTGCAACCGCGAAAGACCGCAATGCGCAGATTGGAGGGCATAAGGCGTGAACGGAAAATACGACAAGATCATGGGACTTCCTCATCACGTTTCCAAAACGCGACCACAAATGCCGATGTCAGATCGTGCAGCGCAGTTTGCACCCTTTGCCGCCCTCACCGGCTATGATTCTGCAATCAAGGAAACCGGACGTCTGACCGACGAAAGGATTGAGCTTGATGAGGGAGCCTTGACCGCTTTGAACATGAGGTATCAGCTTCTCATGGATGCCCTTGATGAAGAGCCGGAGGTTGAAATAACCTACTTCAAACCTGATGAGCGCAAAGCTGGCGGTGCGTATGTAACTGCAACCGGCGCAGTCATAAAGGTTGATGACTTTGAGCGCCTAATTACCATGCAGGACGGCACGAAGATTCCGATGGATGACATCCTAAGCATTGACGGAGAGCTGTTCTTATCCTTAGAATAATGTCGCTTGCCATGCGACCAAATGAAGTGAATACCGAAGTACAATATGACTGTAAGGTGAGACACCAAGCAGTCATTTTTTTATATACGGAGGTACAAAACATGAGAAAGAACATGACGGAGATCGTATTCATCCTTGATCGCAGCGGCTCTATGAGCGGACTGGAAACAGACACCATCGGAGGATTCAACTCCATGATTGAAAAGCAGAAAAAAGAGAATGGCGAGGCATTGATCTCTACCGTTCTCTTTGACAACGTGAGCGAGGTTATCCATGACCGTGTGCCGGTTCAGAAGGTGGAGCCGATGACCGACAGGGACTATTCCGTTCGCGGATGTACTGCCCTTCTGGATGCTATCGGCGGAGCAATTCATCACATTGGGAATGTCCACAAGTACGCAAGAAATGAGGATGTCCCTGAACATACGCTGTTCGTCATCACAACGGACGGCATGGAGAATGCAAGCCGCCGTTATGACAGCGAGACAGTTAAGAAAATGATCGAGCGGCAGAAGGAAAAGTACGGCTGGGAGTTTCTATTCCTCGGCGCAAATATTGACGCAGTTGAAACGGCAAAGCACTTCGGTATTGGAGCAGACCGAGCGGTCAATTATCACTCTGACCATAAGGGAACGCAGCTCAACTATGAGGTTCTGAGCGAAGCGGTTTCTGCTGTCCGTTGCAGCGTACCACTGGGTACGAATTGGAAAAAGCGTATTGATGAGGACTTTAATTCCAGAAAGGACGGGAGAAAGCAATGAGAACGATCACCGTAAAAGGGACAGGCAATGTCTCCGCAAGACCGGATTACATCATCCTCTCCTTGAACATTGAAACCTTATCTAAAACCTATGACCGTGCAATGTCGGAAGCTACCGAGAGAATCGAAAGACTGCAAGGTGCCGCAGTCCGCGTTGGGTATCGCAAGGAAGACCTGAAAACCACGAGCTTTGATGTCCAGACAAGGTACGAGAATGTCAAGGATCGGCAAGGAAATTACAAGCGAGAGTTTGCCGGATATGCTTGCAGCTATCGCTTGAAACTTGCCTTTGACTTTGACAGCAAGCAGCTTGCAAAGGTCATTTCTGCGATTGCGGATTGTGGGGCGCAACCAGAACTCAGCATTGCGTTCACCGTGAAAAACCCGGCAAGAGTCAGCGAAGAGCTGCTGATCAATGCGACGGAGAACGCCAGGGCAAAGGCGGAGATTCTTTGCAAAGCATCAGGCAGTACGCTTGGGCAGTTGCTCAACATCGACTACAACTGGGGCGAACTCAATGTTTTTTCCAGAACAAGCTACGATGTTGAAGACTGCATTCAGCCTCTCATGGCGATGAGCAAGTGCGCCGCACCTGAGATTGAGCCGGTTGATATTGATGTGACAGACACAGTGGCTTTCACATGGGAAATCCAATGATTTTTTGACTTTTTTGAAATCCGGTACTCAACAAACGCTCTTATTGTGTCCGTTGTAAAGTGAAGGGACATTTCACGGAGGAATCTTCGGGGAATACGATTTTGGGAGATTAGCAAGCAAATCCGGTGAGTACCCACCGGAGAAAAATCAGTTAAGGAGACCCTGCCCTTAACATCAGATTTTTGCTTGTTGGGATAGTCCCAAACCCTTCTAATCATTACGACGGAGGGCGCAGCATGGTACGAAGAACACGAGACATTCAGAAGAAGATTTGGCTGACACCACAGGAAGAACGGACGATTGCAAAGAAGATGGAGATGATCGGCACGGAGAACTTCGGTGCGTATGCAAGGAAGATGCTGATCGACGGCTACATCATCGTTGTGGACTACACAGAGCAGAAAAAGCTCGCCGCCGAAGTCAACAAGATCGGCGTGAACATCAATACCGTCTGCCGCAGGATCAACTCGACGGGACGATTCTATCAGGACGATATTGACGAGCTGAAAGAAAAGATGGACGCGGTATGGCAGTTACTAAAATCAAAGCAATCCGAGGAACTTTGAGCAAGGCAATCGCGTACATTCTGAATCCCGAAAAGACCGATGAGAAGCTGCTGGTCTCGTCCTACGGCTGTGCCAGCGAGACCGCAGCGCGGGAATTTGAGTGGACGCGGAAAATAGCCGAGCAAAAAGGGATGAATCCGGTCAGGATCATAGCCCGTCATGTGATCCAGTCCTTTGAAATTGGAGAGGTCACACCGGAGCTTGCCCACGAGATCGGCAAGCAGTTTGCAGACGAAATCCTCGGAGGAAAATATGAGTATGTGCTGACCACTCACATTGACAAAGACCATGTTCATAACCATCTGATTTTCAATGCGGTTGACTTTGTGGACTACCACGCATACAAGAGCTACAAGCGGATTTACTATGATATGCGCGAGGTCAGCGACCGGCTCTGTAAGGAAAACGGTCTCTCTGTTATCCCTCCCTCTCAGAACAAAGGCATGGGCTACAAGGAGTACACCGAAGCCAAACGCGGCACGAGCTGGAAGCAGAAACTCAAGCAGACCATCGACCGGCTTGTCATTACAGCGAAGGATTACGATGATTTTCTGCGGCTCATGCAGGAAGCCGGTTATGAAATCAAGACCGGCAAATATATCTCCTTTCGCGCTGAAGGACAGGAGCGGTTTACCCGGTCTAAAACCATCGGAGAGAACTACACCGAGGAACGCATCAAGGAGCGGATTGCCGGACGGACGCCGCGCAGAAACCGGAGGCAGACCGTGCCGAAGGGCATCTCTCTCATCGGAGATATTCAGGAGCGGATCAGACTTATCGACAGCAAGGGCTATGAGTATAAAGCCAAGCTCACGATCCTCAAGGAAGCGGCACGGACACTCAACTATCTCACGGAAAACAACTTGCTCCAATACGCCGATCTTGAAAAGAAGGTCGAGGACGTTCACATCTCCTATGCCCGCACCGGCAAGGAACTGAAAGGCGTCGAAGCGCGACTGCGGGAAGTCCAACCGCTTATCAAAAACATCTCCAACTACCAGCGGCTCAAGCCCGTATATGACGCATTCCAGAAGGCAAAAGATAAGCCGGGTTTCAAAGCAAAGCATGAGGCAGAACTTGTGATCTTTGAGGCGGCACGGAGTACGCTTCTTGTTATGCAGGGCGATGAAAAACTGCCGAGCATGAAGACACTGCAAGCGGAACAGCAGCGACTTCTTGATGAGCAACAGCGGCTCTATGATGAACGTGCGAAGCTCAAAAAAGAAGTAAAGCAAATAGAGACGATCAAGTCTAATGTTGATACGTTTCTCGCTCCTTCTGCTGACCATGACCGTGATCATCTGCGCAGCACACAGCGCGAATAGTCCTTTCAAAAGCAGGGCATCTCCTGTTGACCGGAGATGCCCTGCATCCTTGAGAGAAGGTTCGAGAAGTTGAAACTTTTTCTTTAATTTCTGCATCAACGGATTGCTTTTGAGAATGAAATCCAGTATAATATTATAAGCGGTGTTGAATGCAAGCAAGCGAAAGGATGGTTGCCGTGCGCATAAGCTATAAGAAACTATGGATGCTTCTTCTGGAACGCGACATAAAGAAGGCTTCTCTACGACATGAAGTGGGGCTGTCTGCCGGAACATGGACAAAACTGAATAAGGGGGAAGAAGTGTCCCTCTCTATTTTGCTGCGCATTTGTGATTACTTGAACTGTGACATCGGAGATATATGTGAGGCTGTGCGAACGGACAAGAACTGAGTCCGGTTTTTCGTACAGCTCTTTTTGTAGAATAGTAAGTGTGAAACTATAACTTTGGAGGTTGCTGAAATGGCTGAAAATAACACAAGCAATATCGGCTTTGAAAAACAAATCTGGGACGCGGCTTGCGTCCTGCGCGGAAACATCGACGCATCCGAATATAAGTCGGTCGTTCTCGGACTGATTTTCCTGAAATACATTTCAGATCGCTTTGAGGCAAAGTACAAGGAGCTGGTTGAAGAAGGCGATGGATTTGAAGAAGACCAGGACGAATACACTGCCGAAAACATCTTCTTTGTCCCTGAGAATGCACGATGGAGCGCGATTGCTGCTGCCGCTCATACGCCGGAAATTGGCACGGTGATTGATGATGCAATGCGCAGTATTGAGAAAGAAAACAAGCGTCTCAAGGATATTCTTCCTAAGAACTTCGCCCGTCCGGAGCTGGACAAGCGGCGTCTTGGTGAAGTGGTTGATCTCTTCACCAATATTCAGATGATCGAGCATGGAAACAGCAAGGACATTCTCGGTCGCACATACGAATATTGTCTCTCAAAGTTTGCCGAACAGGAAGGCAAACTTGCTGGTGAGTTCTATACTCCCTCTTGTGTTGTGCGTACCCTTGTTGAGGTGTTGCAGCCGTTTAATGGACGTGTTTATGACCCGTGCTGCGGCTCTGGCGGTATGTTCGTTCAGTCCGCAAAGTTCATCGAAAATCATGGCGGCAACATCAACAAGATTTCCGTCTTTGGTCAAGACTCCAACCCGACCACATGGAAGATGGCGCAGATGAATCTTGCCATTCGCGGTATTGAAGCCGACCTCGGCAAGTTTAATGCAGACACGTTCTTTAACGATTGCCACCCTCAACTCAAGGCAGACTTCATTATGGCGAATCCTCCCTTCAATCTCTCCGGCTGGGGTGCAGATAAGCTCGTTGATGATGTCCGTTGGCAGTATGGTACGCCTCCTGCTGGAAATGCAAACTTCGCGTGGTTGCAGCACATGATCTGGCATCTCGCTCCGAATGGACGTATCGGTATGGTGCTTGCAAATGGTTCGCTTTCTTCGCAGTCCGGCGGTGAAGGTGAAATCCGCAAGAACATTATCAATGCTGACCTTGTGGACTGTATCGTTGCAATGCCGACGCAGCTATTCTACACGACGCAGATCCCGGTATCGCTCTGGTTCCTTGCAAAGAACAAGAAGCAAAAAGGCAAAACGCTGTTCATCGACGCACGGAAGCTCGGTACTATGGTCACACGAAAGCTGCGAGAACTGACGGATGAAGACATTAAGAAAATTGCCGACACTTACAATGCCTTCGTTGACGGAACACTCGAAGATGAAAAGGGCTTCTGTGCTGTTGTCACTACACAGGACATTGCAAACCAGGACTACATCCTTACTCCGGGACGCTATGTTGGCATTGAGGAACAAGAAGATGACGGTGAGCCGTTTGAAGAGAAAATGGGACGCCTGACTTCTGAACTGTCTGAGCTTTTCACTAAGTCTCATGAGCTTGAGGCTCAGATCAAAGCGCGACTGGGGGCGATTGGATATGAGATTTAATCTATGGGAAGATTGCAACAGGGTTCCTCTAACCGAGCTGCTGTCTTTTATTGTAGACAATCGCGGCAAGACTGTTCCTACTGCGCCAAGCGGACACAAGCTGATAGCAACGAATTGCGTGACAAACAACACCCTGTTTCCGGTGTATGACAAAATTAGATATTTAAGCGAGGAAACTTATCAGACATGGTTTCGGGCACACCCGATTCCCGGCGATATTCTTTTCGTGAACAAGGGAACTCCGGGACGAGTCTGCCTTGTTCCTGATCCCGTTGATTTTTGTATCGCGCAAGATATGATTGCATTGCGCGCTGACGAATCGAAGATTTATCCCAAATATTTGTTTACAGTGCTAAGAAGCAGAGAAATTCAACAACAGATATATAACACAAACGTGGGAGACGTTATTCCACATTTCAAGAAGCAATTTTTGGATCAGTTGTTGATTCCCATACCTGAGCGGTCTATACAAGAGTCAATCGGAGACTTGTATTATGTGCTTAGCCTCAAGGCAGAACGTAACAAAAAGATAAACGATAATTTAGCAGCTTAGAGCTGGACAGCAGACACATCGATCTCGCCAGACATCAGTTTGGGCAGCAAATTATCTCTCAATGTCGCAAGCGATTGATTCTGCTCTTCCAAAATACGTTGCTGTGCAAAGATAGGAGCGCAAAAGTCGCTGAATTTGGCAAGAGTTTCAGCGTCAGGAATAACCGCCGGGACATTTTTCATAGTGCTGCCAGATACTTCTTTGAATGTTGACCCGGATGCCATGCCTTCAATGACCGGGAGAGTGTTTTTCAAAAAGAAGTAAACAAATGGTGTTCCAATTTCCGGCTTAGGCACAACCGATTTGAAACCTTGATTTGTTGTTACTTCACCAGCGGCGATAGCAATATAACCTATTGGCGCACGAGATGAGAACAATACTGTCCCTTCGGGCATGATTGATGCGCTGCTATTTCTCAAGCCAAGTTCAGTTATGTCATTCTCACCATGAGAAACGAACTTCGACTTGTTGTTAGATAAATCTTTCGGAGTTATCCATGCTATTCCGGACTCCGTGTAATACTCAGGTTTAGCTTTTGAAGGTGTACTGCCTCCAACAACAGTACCAAGATCGCTAATTGTTCCGGTAGTCCATTCTGGATCAGCATTATCAACGAATAATTCTTGAAAATAGGATTGAGCTTGCTGCTCTAAATTATCGTTTACCGTCTGAATAACTCTCACCAGTGGCGAGAGTTTTACAAAAGGGACTGCCACTGAATGTCGTTCTCTTACCTTGAAAGGAGACACGACAATGACAGAACAACTCATCACGGAGATACAGCGAAAAATGCTGCCGTATCTCAACAACGAACAGCTCATGCACCTTCGGGACGCAATGGCTGAGACATTGGAAGGGGCAACGATCACCTATGATGGCAGCGCAATTCCCGTAGCAGAAGAGACGGATGCAGTTGAAGCATTTATTACGGCAAAACGGATTGAAGGCTGCTCAGAGAAAACCCTGAGCTACTATCGGAAGACGATTGAGGCTCTGATTTTCGGAGTTGGAAAGGTTGTGAAACAGATCACCACAGATGATTTGCGCCGCTATCTGACCAACTATCAGGTTCAGCGCAGGTCGAGCAAGGTAACTATAGACAACATTCGTCGGATTCTGTCCAGCTTCTTCTCTTGGCTTGAGGATGAGGACTTCATCGTGAAAAGCCCGGTACGTCGGATTCACAAAGTCAAGACTGCAAAGGTGGTCAAGGACACCTACACTGATGAAGCATTAGAGCTGATGCGTGACAACTGCACAACAGCACGGGACTTGGCGATGATTGATCTTCTGGCTTCCTCTGGAATGCGTGTTGGAGAGTTGGTCACGCTAAACCGCGAAGACATCAACTTCAATGAGCGCGAATGTGTGGTTGTCGGCAAGGGCAATAAAGAACGATTGGTCTACTTCGATGCAAGGACAAAGATCCACCTTCAAAACTATCTTGAGGGTCGAACGGATGGAAACCCGGCATTGTTCGTTTCACTGAAAGCCCCATTTGACCGGCTGATGATCGGCGGTGTGGAGACACGTCTTCGGGAGCTGGGAAAGCGTCTGAATATCCCGAAGGTTCACCCCCACAAGTTCAGACGCACTCTGGCTACTACTGCTATAGACAAAGGAATGCCCATAGAGCAGGTCCAGCAGCTCTTAGGGCATCAGAAAATCGACACCACCATGCACTATGCAATGGTGAAACAACAGAATGTGAAGCTGGCACATAGAAAATACATTGGTTAGGATGGTGGGTAGTATGAATGAAACAATATATATGCCCGTTGGTGAAGTTTGTTCGTCTATTTCGGACACTTATCGTGAAAAAAAGAATATGGTGACGCTTATCAACACCTCGGATGTTTTAGAGGGTAGAATTCTCAACCACGAACGAGTTCCAAACTCCAATTTGAAAGGGCAGTTCAAGAAAACTTTTCAGCGAGACGATATTCTGTATAGCGAGATCCGTCCACAGAACAGGCGGTTTGCCTATGTGGATTTTTCGCCCATAGACTATATCGCTTCAACTAAACTGATGGTAATTCGAGCAAAAAAGGATGTGGTATCTCCTAAGTACCTGTACTATTTCTTGAAGAATAGTTCCACAGTTGCAGAACTTCAACTGTTAGCTGAAACGCGATCTGGAACATTCCCCCAGATTACATTTTCCGAAGTTGCCAATTTGACCATCCCTGTTCCTCCGCTTGCTGTACAAGAAGTTATCGTACAAACGATGCAATGCCTCGAAGATAAGACCATCTGCAACGAGCAGATAAACGATAATTTAGCAGCTTAGAGCTGGACAGCAGACACATCGATCTCGCCAGACATCAGTTTGGGCAGCAAATTATCTCTCAATGTCGCAAGCGATTGATTCTGCTCTTCCAAAATACGTTGCTGTGCAAAGATAGGAGCGCAAAAGTCGCTGAATTTGGCAAGAGTTTCAGCGTCAGGAATAACCGCCGGGACATTTTTCATAGTGCTGCCAGATACTTCTTTGAATGTTGACCCGGATGCCATGCCTTCAATGACCGGGAGAGTGTTTTTCAAAAAGAAGTAAACAAATGGTGTTCCAATTTCCGGCTTAGGCACAACCGATTTGAAACCTTGATTTGTTGTTACTTCACCAGCGGCGATAGCAATATAACCTATTGGCGCACGAGATGAGAACAATACTGTCCCTTCGGGCATGATTGATGCGCTGCTATTTCTCAAGCCAAGTTCAGTTATGTCATTCTCACCATGAGAAACGAACTTCGACTTGTTGTTAGATAAATCTTTCGGAGTTATCCATGCTATTCCGGACTCCGTGTAATACTCAGGTTTAGCTTTTGAAGGTGTACTGCCTCCAACAACAGTACCAAGATCGCTAATTGTTCCGGTAGTCCATTCTGGATCAGCATTATCAACGAATAATTCTTGAAAATAGGATTGAGCTTGCTGCTCTAAATTATCGTTTACCTAAAATGGAGGATATACCATGTTTGATAAAGTTCAGGAGAGCTTGAAAAGAAGCAAAGACGAGCGCCAGAAAAAGCGTCTTGAAAAGGAACGGGTTCGTCTTGAGAAAGCCGCAGCAGAAGCGGTTCGTGAGAAAGAGCGGCTTCAACAGGAGGCGGAAAAGATACAGGCTGAAAAAGATCGCCTTCTCTCCCTCGATGATAAGGGACTGATGGTAGAACTGATTCTGGCAGTGCGCGGCTTATACTCACAGATAGAGTACATTCAGAGTCAGCAGGAGTCTTTATCCGAGCGGATTGACGATATTGAGTCAGACATCTCTTCCATCCGCAGCGATATTTCGGATTTGGAAAGCAGACTGGGCTCGTCCGATCAGTAAAACTCAATGAAGGAGGCGCAGACGTGATTATTTCCCCGCAATCTCTTGATACAAACCTCAGTCAGCTTTTAGCGGAGGTTAAGTCCGGCTCAATGCAGTTGCCGGAGTTTCAGCGTGACTGGACATGGGATGATAACCGGATTAGAGGCATCATCGCCAGCTTATCACAGGGTTATCCTATGGGTGCCATCATGCGGCTGCAATACGGCAATCCGGACATCCAATTCAAATACCGTACAATTACGGGTGTAAAAGGCGTTTCTGTGAAGCCGGAGCATTTGATTCTCGATGGTCAGCAGCGGCTTACTTCAATTTATCAGGCAACATCCTCTAAAGAGCCGGTCTTGACCAAAACAGAAAAAGGCAAGGCTATTAAGCGTTATTACTATCTCTCAATGGAGAAGTGCCTTGACGATGATGAGGATCGTTTTGATGCTGTCCTCTCCATCCCCGAAGACCGCAAGATAAAAGAGAACTTTGACCGAGACGTGAAGCTCGACCTCTCAACCAGAGAATATGAATACGAGAATAAGCTGTTCCCGGTCAATATTGTGTTCGATAGCAACGCCGTTATGGACTGGTTCATGGGCTACATGACGCACTATGGAATGAAGCCGGAAGCAATGGACGAGTTCAAGCGTTTTCAGGCGGATGTGCTGAATACAATTTCCGGGTATAAGCTGCCCGTGATTACGCTGGACAAGTCCACGCCGCGAGAGGCGGTATGCAAGGTGTTTGAGAACGTCAATACCGGCGGTGTTCCTCTCACGGTGTTTGAGCTTGTTACCGCAACTTATGCCACAAGAGACTTTGACCTGAGAAAAGACTGGGTGCAGTGTCGAAATGCCATTTGCGGCTTCGGTGACACACTGAGAACAGACCTGTTCGATGGGATTGATGAGACTACATTCCTGACAACTGTATGCCTCTATACAAGCTATTTGAACAAGCAATCTGGAAAGACAAACACAATCTCCTGCAAAAAGAAGGATGTTCTGGGACTTCCTTATGAATCGTACATAGCGAACCGGGATGTAGTGCTGTCTGGGTTCAAAATAGCAAAGGAGTTTCTTCTTCGGGATCAGTGCGTTTTCCGTCAAAGAGATTTGCCCTATACAACGCAGTTGATTCCACTTGCGGCAATCTGTGCTGTTCTCGGAAAATCCAAATGCAATGAACCAAACACAATTAAAACGCTCTCTCGGTGGTATTGGTGCGGGATTCTGGGTGAGATGTACGGTGGGGCTAATGAAACCCGGTATGCCTACGACATTGAGGACATGGTTGAAGAGGTTAACGGACGTCCAAATGCGATGCACACGATCAACAGCGCAGTCTTTTCTTCTACGCGGCTGCTGACCCTTCAAACCCGTTTGAGTGCGGCATATAAGGGAATTATGGCTCTTCTCTACAAAGAGAAATGCCGTGATTTTATGAACAACACGACGATTGACATTGTGAACAGTATGCTTGAGTCTCCGGACATTCACCATATCTTCCCAGAGGCATATTGCGAGAAAATGGGTATCAAGCGCGAACGATATAATTCTATTATTAACAAGACGCCGATTCTTCCAGCAACTAACCGCTCGATTGGAGGAAATGCGCCGAGTGAGTATCTGGGGGCAATTCTAAAGAAGGTTGATGGACTGACCGAGGATGAACTGCAAGCACGGGTAGAATCGCACTTTGTTGACTACGCAAAATTGAAGGCAAATGACTTTAATGGCTATTTCATTGACAGAGCGAAGAACCTTCTCAGCTTGATTGAGAAGGCAATGAATAAGCCTGTCACCGACAGAGATGCAGAAAACACGCTGGATCAGTTCGGGGCGAGTCTGGCGTAAAAGGGAGTGACAAACTATGGCAGGATATTTTACAGAATCAAATTACGAGAACGCTGTCTTGCAGCTTCTCAATGAAGAACTGGGCTATAACTATATCTATGGACCGGACGTGGAGCGCGATTATCACTCGCCGCTTTATGAGGATGTTCTGCTACCTTCCTTGCAGCGGATCAACAAGAACCTGCCTATGGATGCTCTGACGGAGGCGATCTACAAGCTCAAAAACTTTGAAACCGGAACGCTCTTGCAGAAGAACATGGTCTTTATGGACTACCTCCAAAACGGAGTCTCGGTAAAATACTATGACAAGGGCGAAGAACGCTCTACTCTTGTCTACCTTGTAGACTTCAAAAATCCTGCCAATAACGAGTTCACGGTTGCGAACCAGTGGACTTTCATTGAAAACTCCGAAAAAAGACCGGATGTGATCCTCTTTGTCAATGGTCTCCCGCTCGTCATTGTGGAGTTGAAGTCTCCGTCCCGCGAAGAAACCGACGCTTCCGCAGCATACCGTCAGCTCCGGAACTATATGTATGAGATCCCCTCTATGTTCATTTATAATGCGGTATGTGTCATGAGCGATTTGACCACTTCAAAGGCTGGCACAATCACTTCCGGCGAAGACCGCTTTATGGAATGGAAAACAACTGACGGCAGCTACGAGAATACGCAACACGCATCATTTGACACATTCTTTGTAGGTCTGTTTGAGAAGACCCGCTTCCTTGACATCGTGAAGAACTTTATCTGCTTTAATGTGGATGGACAGAATACTTTCAAGATACTCGCCGGGTATCATCAGTATTTTGCAGTCAAAAAGGCGATTGAGTCTACAAAACACGCAACCGTGACGGACGGTAAGGGCGGCGTCTTCTGGCATACACAGGGCAGCGGAAAATCGTTGTCTATGGTCTTCTATGCTCATTATCTGCAAGATGCGTTAGAAAGCCCCACTATCGTTGTCATTACCGACCGCAACGATCTGGATGACCAGCTTTACGGGCAATTCGCCCGCTGCAAAGACTTTCTCCGTCAAACGCCGCAACACGCCGAAAGCCGTAAAAATCTGAAAGAGCTTCTTGCAAACAGGCAGGCAAACGGCATAATCTTCACGACCATGCAGAAGTTTGAGGAAAGCAACGAAGCTCTTTCGGAACGCCGGAACATTATCGTGATGGCTGATGAAGCGCATCGTGGGCAATATGGTCTCAATGAGAAGGTTGTGGTCAAGCAGAAGGACAACGGCGAAGTCGAGGCGAAAACCGTTATCGGCACTGCCCGCATTATAAGAGACACGCTTCCTAATGCGACCTACATTGGATTCACCGGAACACCGATCTCCACAAAAGACCGCAGTACACGAGAGGTCTTCGGTGATTACATCGACATCTATGATATGACTCAGGCAGTTGAAGATGGCGCGACCAGACCCGTCTACTACGAAAGCCGCGTTATTCACCTGAAACTCGACGAGAACACCCTCCATCTGATCGATAATGAGTATGACATTATGGCTGACAACGCCGATCCGTATGTCATTGAAAAGAGCAAAAAGGAACTTGGTCAGATGGAAGCAATCCTCGGTGCCGACCAGACGATCAATTCCTTGGTAAATGACATTCTTGATCATTACGAGAATTACCGTGAGAATATCCTGACCGGCAAGGCGATGATCGTTGCTTATTCGCGTCCCATAGCAATGAAGATTTATAAGCGCATTCTTGAGCTACGCCCAGCGTGGACGGAAAAGATTGCAGTGGTCATGACGCAAGGCAATAACGATCCCGAAGAATGGCGTGAGATTATCGGCAACAAAGCTCATAAGGACGATATGGCGCGGAAATTCAAAGACAACAACTCTCCGCTGAAAATCGCCATCGTCGTGGATATGTGGCTGACCGGCTTTGATGTTCCCTCCCTTGCTACGATGTATGTCTATAAGCCGATGGCTGGACACAACCTGATGCAAGCTATCGCCCGCGTCAATCGTGTCTTCAAAGATAAAGAAGGCGGTTTGGTTGTCGATTACGTCGGTATTGCGGCTGCACTGAAACAGGCAATGAACGACTATACTGCCAGAGACAAGAAGAACTATGGTGATACAGATGTAAGCAAGGCTGCATATCCGAAGTTCCTTGAAAAGCTCTCTATTTGCAGAGATTTGTTCCACGGATTCAGTTATGAGAAATTCATGACCGGAAGCGACCTCGACCGTGCAAAGCTTATCAGCGGCGGCGTGAACTTCATGCTCGGCAAGAGTGTTGCAGAGTACGATCTTCCCGACAATGAGAAGACACAGAATGTGTTTATCAAAGAAGCTCTGCTTCTCAAGCAGGCACTTTCGCTGTGCAGCAGCTTGGTAGACGAGCAAACTCGCATGGAGGCGGCTTTCTTCGAGTCCGTAAGAACAATGACCGTGCGCTTGGTTTCAGGCGGTACCGGAAAGAAGTTTACGCTTCCGGAAGTAAATGAGCGCATTAACGAGCTTTTGAAGCACAGCATCAAGAGCGAAGGCGTTATCAACCTCTTCTCCGATGTCCAGACTGAGTTTTCGTTGTTCGATCCGAAGTTCCTTGAAGAAGTGGCAAACATGAAGGAGAAGAATCTGGCAGTCGAACTTCTGAAAAAGCTGATTGCTGAACAAGTATCTGTTTATCGTCGTACAAACATTGTCAAATCCGAGAAGTTCTCCGAAATCATTCAGAGCGCAATGAACCGCTATTTGAACGGAATGCTGACCAACGAGGAAGTCATTCAAGAATTACTCAAGCTGGCGAAAGACATTGCCGCTGCTGCCGCCGAGGGTGAAAAACTCGGATTGACAGCGGACGAACTTGCTTTCTATGATGCTCTCACGAAGCCGCAAGCAATCAAGGACTTTTACGAGCATGACGAGCTTATTGCTATCACGAAAGAACTGACAGATTTGCTTCGCAAAAACCAGACAATAGACTGGCAAAAGAAAGAGAGCGCAAGAGCTGGAATGCGCCGCTTGGTCAAAAGGTTGCTGAAAAAACACAAATATCCGCCAGAGGGTATGGATGATGCTGTCCAGACTGTCATGAGCCAGTGTGAGATGTGGACGGACAATGTAATGACCGCGTAACTCCCCTACGAGAAAGGAGTAGATCATGGGCAATTCAGTCATGTTGAATGGCGTCGAATATGCCGGAGAGCAGATTGCTTATAAAGACAGCACCTATGAGCTTGTGTCAAAGGTAGCATATCTGATCGGCGTCCCACTCCGTATTTTTCAAAATGAACACGAGCCGCCGAAGATAGAGATATACAACCGGCTTGAGCAGGATAAAAATGCCCGCATCATTCGTAATCTATGTATTATCCGCACCGCCATTGAGCGCAATTACCGGAAAATAAATGACATCATGCGGATGGAATACCGTGGGCTTCTTTCGATGCCTGAGATCCTTCCAATGTCCAGTATGCAGCAGCTTTCAAATGACGGAATCAGCTTTATTAAAAAGTCGAGTACAAAGCTCTGCCACCACATTATCGAGATCAACCGGCTGATTTCAGACCGCATTAACAACTGTAAAAGCCTCTTTCCAATCTGGATTAACTGGGCGTACATAAAAGAACTGTTCATCATGCCAAACGGTTTGACAGAGGACGGAACGAAAGATGCTGCGGACATCTATTACGCAAGTCTCTCCTACTACCCCTATCAAATGTATATCAACTGGGTACCGATGGACGAGGGTAATGTCCTCTATAATGACAAGAAGTTTGCCACCCTGCTTTATCAATGGCATTGCGACGCCTTCACAGAATACAGTAAAGTCTCCGATGCAGGGGCTTTTGTAAAAAACAATATCTACGACTTCATAGATGACAGTGAGAAGACCGTATTGGTAGTGGACTGCGAAAACTCCGACCCGTACAAACTGTGCGCCACGCTCAAAAACCTTGATTATGAGGTCATGCAGAAAATTACGGCGATCATTCTCTTTGATGACGTACATACCGCTACGGCATGGCGGATTCTTGAAAACTACACCCGCATCCCCGTTGAGCATATCATGATTGAGCGGATCAAGCAGAACAAATCACTGGTAGACATCAAGCTCACCGCAAGAGCCTGTCAGGAACACTACCAGAAGCAAGTGGATTCCTTCGTCATCGTCTCAAGCGATTCCGACTACTGGGGGCTTATCTCTTCCTTGCCGGACGCCAGATTCCTTGTCATGATTGAGCGGGAAAAATGCGGACCGGATATGAAGTCGGCACTTGCAGAATCCGGGATATTCTACTGCTATCTGGATGACTTCTACTCCGGCAACAGCGAGGACATCAAGAAAAACGCACTGTTCAAGGAGATGTACCGCTGGATTGACAACTCCGTTCACCTGAACGTCAACGATATGTTTGATGCAGCTCTGCGAAACACGAGGATCGAAATGTCTCCCGCAGAGCGGCGGCAGTTCTATGAGAAGCACATCAGACACATGACGCTGACCATCGACGAGAACGGAAACGTCAGCATTGAACTGAAACGCGGATAGCCTTGGTTTCTATTCCGGGAGGAATGTGGATGGACAACAGATTCTATTTTGGATTCAATACATCGGAGGAACGGAAAAAGCGCAGAAAAGCAGAGCTGTACTCCATGAGTGAGCAAGTCAGCACCTTCTTTTGGGATGAAGCCCCGCAGCATGGTTTGGAAATGCGTGAGGGGCAGCAGGATATGTCCTTTGAGATTGTGGACGCCCTCATAAACGATCAGCATTTTGCGATTGAAGCTGGCGTGGGCATTGGAAAGTCCTTTGGCTATCTTGTGCCGGTGCTGCTGTACAGCAAACGCATGAACAAGCCGGTTATCATCGCAACCTCGACCATTGCGCTTCAAGAACAGCTCTGGCGCGATGTCCACGCGGTAATGCCCCTTCTTGGGCTGAACAGAGATGTCATCCTCGCAAAAGGACAGACCCATTATCTCTGCAACAAACGCGCAGATGAGTATATGTGTGACCCGAAGGCTGACCCACCGGACGCGCTCAAAGAAGGAATCCAGCAGGGGTATGAGGAACGCAAGGATTTCCCGGAGGTTTTGCCGCAAGGCGTCTGGGACAAGGTAAATGTGCAGCGGTTCAGCATGAAGAATTGCGGCTCCTGTGAAAAGAAGTGCAAGTATTACAAGGTCCGCGCAGCATTAAAGCTCACAGATGGTGTTGTTCTGTGCAATCAGGACTTTCTCACCCAACATCTCATGAAGCTCCGGCGCGGTCAGGACGGGCTGATTAACGCCGCCGCTGATCTGCTTGTCGTGGACGAAGCGCACAACTTGGATGATAAGGTGCGGAGTGCCACAACGGAGCGTTTCGGGCAAGGTATGCTCTTTGGAATGATTAAAAGCGCATTCTATGAACTGCGACCCTCTGACCAAAGCAGTGTGTCCGGTGAAAAGCGAGAGGCAGAGAGCGCAATCATCGCCTTCTATAACTGCCTGAAAGCACAAGTTCAAAAGCAGATCGACGATGCAGATCAGGATATGCGCTACGCTGACCGCTTTTTCTTTAACCAAAGCGGCAGTGCGGTTGAGCTGCTTACGGAAATGAACGCCGCCATACACAACCTTTCGTCCAGCATTCAGATTTATTCCAGCATGGATTTCAGAAACAACCGTTCCTTTGCTGCCTCTGATGATCTGGATGCCGTCAGCGAGTCCCTTTCAGAGCTTCTTGACCGGATAGATGATATGTTGATCTGGATCGAGCAGCACGGCAGCAACACGGAACTTGTCTATTGCCCTAAAAACACAAAAGAAATTGTGAGCCGCCTATACTTCAATGGTGATGAAAGAACCATCTTGACCTCTGCCACGCTGACGAACGCCACGAGCGGGTCTCTGGAAGAGCAGTATTCTTATTTTATCTGCAATACCGGCTTTCCCGCTGGTGATCGCGGCTGCTTGTCCGAACCAAAGCCTTCCCCATATCCATACGATGAACACGCCATGATCTACTATTGCGACGATCTCCCGCACCCGACCAGAGAACATGAAGCCTTCATTGAAAAGGGCGTGGAGCGACTGCTTGAGATCCTGAGCATTTCCAATGGAAAGGCACTCGTGCTGTTTACGGCAAAGACCGACATGGAAGAGGTCTACTCCATTCTCAGTGAGAAAAATCTTCCGTACAAAATCCTGATGCAGCAGCCGGGATCGTCGCAGGACAAAGTGCTGCTTGAGTTTAAGGAAGATACGAACTCCGTACTTCTGGGGACGGGTGCATATTGGGAAGGTATCAGCATTGAAGGAAAAAGCCTTTCCAATGTCATCATTTTCCGGCTTCCGTTCCCTGTCCCCGATCCAATTATCGAGTATAAGTGTTCCGTCGCAAAGGACGCTCTGATGGATGTCCGCGTTCCCGAAATGATTATCAAGCTCAAGCAAGGTATCGGGCGATTGATCCGCAATTTCACAGACACCGGCATTGTCTGCATTATCGACCGAAGACTGCGGGACGAGCCGCCGGAACGCTATCATGACATTACATGGGACTCCCTGCCTATCAAAAATCGGACAAGCAGTTTGGACGAACTGAGGAAGTTTTACGAAGGTCTGCCCTCAGCCAAGGAATGATGATAGAAACGGCATTCTCTTCGGAAACATAGAACAGCCCCCCAAAAACGACAATCAGAAAACGGAGGTGTATCATGTTGTACAATGAAAATCTGCACGAAGAAGAACAACATCTGATCCAGCAGATTGCCGAGCAAACAGAGAGAGGAAAAATCGCCTGGGAGCTGACGGAGTATAACCCGCTGTCATTTCTGAATGAGGACAAGATAGACAAAAACCCGGCAGTAATCTGTCAGTCCTTCTCCTTTGGGGCGATCATCGGCGGCTCCCGTTACGAGCTTGATGTCATGGAGAATATTGATGTGCCGTCCGGTATGGGGGACTACACCATAACCTTGACGCGGGATGAAACCGAAAATTATCTTAAAATTGAGGATGCGCTTTCCTTTGACTGTGACCGCTATGAATGCACACCGGAGGAAGTGGCAGAGCGATTTGCGGGCAGCCCCATTGTCCGCCTCTGCTACGCCATCATTCCCGCCACGCTTGGGCAGGAGGATTTAGAAGAGGTCTTCACATGGGCAAGGTTTTTCAACGAGACTGGCATTTCTGCAAAGCTGATGAATCATCCTCTGACCAAGCTCTGTGAAAAGCTGTTCGACGAACACCGTCTGATGGACTTCCATCGCTGCGTCTTGGATGTGGACTATCGAAAGCTGCTCCTAAATGAACTGGCTCAAAACTAAGACATGAAAAAACGCCCCCGGCGCTGTGCCAGATGCACAATGCCGGGGGCGTTCCCGTTTCCAGCGATTTAATTTTCTCCCGACAAGGGACTGTTCATAAGGTGGCACTTTTCATTTTGCGAAGCCGTGAAAACTCAGTGCATTCCGTGGAAAAGCTCACGGGACAGCATACGCCGTACACGTTTCCAATAATCACCGAGTAGTGCAATGTGTATTCACTATCGGGAAATACTTCACGGTTTTCACAACTCTTGATTCAGGAGTGGGATTTTGCCTTATTCCCGCGTGACATCAAGGGAAACCGGATTGATGACGATGATGGTCTTGCCCTTTTTGTGGGCATATCTCACGGTATTCCCGGTACCGCTGGGGCATCCATTCCATACTGCGAGAATATAATCGGCGTGATCGACCATGTACCGATTTCTCTTGTCCATGCAGTCCGGCGTGTACTCCCGTTGCAGCATGGTCTCCTTGTCACACTTTGCCGCGATATTATAATACCGTTCCCGTGAAGCCACAGACCATTTGATCGCTTGTGTCTCACAAGGGATTGCGCTTTCCAGAGTAATGTGAGGGTATTTTGATTTTAGATCGAGTACAATTTCCGCAGCATACATATCGACGCCAAGAGCCATGCCGGTAATAAAGTGCGTGACGCCCTCGTTCTCGATGAGTGCTACAATCTGATCCCGCATAACAGACTTCAAAGAAGTACAACGCTTATCGGATTCATCAAAGCCGAACGGAAGACTCTGCGGTCTATGACCGGTAAACGCACAAGTCTTACCTTGAGCGGATTGCCTTTCAGCTTTTTGAGCAGACGTTCTAAACTCAATAATGCGCGACATGACACCCCTTCTTTCACTCTTTTGGTAGGTAACTCCATTCTATCACCCTCATCACGGACAGTCAACGCATTGTCGTTAGTAAAATCAACGACGCCGTACCGTGGATAATGACACCGCCGTTAGGTACACTAAATGCAAAGGTGGTGAGGCTATGCGAGAGAAGAAGGACATCAATATTGAAATCGGCGGCAATATTCAAGTGGCAAGAGAACAGGCGGGGTATACGCAGGACACGCTCTCAGAAATGCTTGGCATGACGCCGAATCACCTGAGTGCCATTGAGCGTGGTGCATCCGGTATCTCTCTTGAAGCCTTGCAGCGTCTTTGCCGTTTGCTCGGCGTCAGCGCAGACCGAATTATTTTTGGGACTGACGATCCAGAAGCGGAAGCCCTTGCGCTTGCCAGACGTATTTCGGATATAAAGCCGGAATACCGGCAACAGGTTCAAGAGCTGCTGTCCGCTATTTTGAATATGTCGTAAAAAAAGAGCCTCTGCCGATACCCAAAACGGGCATCGACAGAGGCTCTTGGTTCGTTTTCCGGGCTTTCAAACAAGTGCCGAAATCGACACTTATTTCCGCGCTAAAGATGAAACCACGCAGGGAATACAATCACTTAGGCTGGTCAATTTGCGCCGCTCTGAGGCTTGCAATCACAGGCTATTTCGACCCCTAACTGTCTACACTGCGATGCCTTGCGGGAGAAGTGCGGACAGGCGATGAAATCCGCACGGAAGCTCTGCTTGCAGCTATGGACGCAGCGGACGCAGAAGCGGTTATACTTCCGGCGTCCGCTGTCCCCGATGAAGAACGACCACTCCTGCCGCCATTTCTGACTTCTGCTCACAGCTCAATCTCTCCTTTGTGCTTTTGGGGAGGGCAGCAGTCCTTCTGCTTTTCTGCCTTTGCAGACTTGAGCCTGTCCATGATGGAGGACTTCTCGCCCCTTTCGGGGGCTTTGACTTCTGAGGTCTTGTCCTCCTTCGGACCGTTGTTGATGATCCCATCAATCATGCCGTAGTCATCCTCCATCGACATCTCCGCTGCCTTGAGGTAGTTTTCCTTCTCAAGAGCCACCATCCAGCTTTCCTTGCTGATACCGAGCATTCCGCCCTTTGCCGCATGATCGGCAATCTCTTTGGCATCTACGCACAAGCCCTCTGTGTTATCGGAATAAAGACGGTAAACCTCGCAGCCCTCCTCCAAAGCCTTCTCAGCCGCCTCCTGACCGGCGGGAAGAACGCCAGCCCATGCGTAGCCGTAGTCCTTCATATCCTGAACGGAGAGCGCGGGATCGGGCATTTCCGGCACTTCCTTGACTTCAAGGTCAAGAAGGCGGAGTGTGTCATCGTCAAAACCGTTGTAGACATCATCAAGGACGAGCTTGCCGCGCTCATCGACGATGATGCAGGCAGCTTCATCGCCGTAGGTGTCATGCTCCATCAGGTAAAAGCTGTGACCGCCGACTTCGTGCTGGTCAATGGTGTGCCAAGTCCCGATGTGACCGGCAACCGTCAGACCAGAGGTATCGGCGTTCATCTCAAAATCCTTCTGCTCGGTAGCTTCCTTCTTCTGCTGTTCCTTCGAGATCATGGGGATCGCCACAATCTTATCGCCCAGCTTGACAAACTGCTCCGGCACTTTGAAGTGGTCAGAGAACTTCTGCATCTGCTCTACGGTCAGAGAACCGAAGCTGTCATCCGTCAAGCCTACTACCAAGAATGTTCCGGCAACAACGTCGTAGATGTCACCGTCCTCATCCCGCAGAGCGCGGTTCAGGGGCAGACCTTCCAGCTTGCCTTCCTCGTTGCAGACTAAGGCAATTGGGTCTTCGTAGGGATAAATCGCCTCGATGCAGCCGCCGACCTCATGCTGCAAGGACTCCAGCCCGGAGTCAATCTCCTTCACATAAGGCTCCTTTCCCGGCTCAACAACGAGAACTGCAATAGTGCTGTCACGCTCGGCGGCTTCCCCTGAGCCGGTGATCCGGTATTCATCGGGAATATCATCAAGGTCGCCGTCGAACTGTCTGTCCCATCTCTCGCTTGCGACGCGGACATAGCCTTCATCGGTGAAGCGTCCCTGCTCATCCATCGCAATGTCTCGCCCATAGCGTTCATAGTCGATGTAATTTGCCAGAGGTCCGAGATCCTTTTCGGAGTAGATACCGGCTTCGTGGGCGTAATAATAGCCGAGATCGGATTCGTCGTTGATACCGGGCATGATGTCGTAGCAGTCCAGATTGAACGTCAGGTTGATGAGATCGTCGATGTCGCTGACCTCATCGCACCCGGCTTCCATAATGGCAGCGAGCTTTTCCTGATCGCTCAGGGAAAGCTCGTCAATCAAAGCGGCAAGGTAGTTGAGCTTATCAAGGCTTTCGTACTCGCCAAGCATCTTCTGGACGCCATAAATGGGGCATTCGTAGTCGGTGATAAACCACTCTTCGTAGGGCTGACCAAATTCATCCTGCTTGCCGATCCCGATGCGCTCAAAGACCTTCTGCATCTCTTCTTCGGTTGTCGGGAACTTCACCCACTCACCGACCAGCATACCCTCGTTGTACTTGCCAAGGTTCGTGACGAAGGCTTCAAAATCACCGTCTAATACGGGCATAGGCATCCTCCTTTCAGTCATCCACCATGCCGTCCGGCATGATATACAGTTCCTCAAACTCCGTGTCCGTCATGGCTTCGAGCTTCCGGATGGTCTTATACATCAGCTCTGCGATCTCACCGTCCACGTCGTTCAGGGTGACGCTCTTCATATCGTCGATCAGCCGCTTCCGGCTGGATGTGTTGAAGCAGCACATCAGGTTGATTTCTTCCACGGTAAAGTTTTTCATATCAGAGTTCCATATCCTTTCCTTTTGATTTCTGTGGTTTCGGTGTATGGGGCGGCTGGGCTTTCTGCGCGGATTTCAGTTTGTCGCGGATGGATTTACGGGCTGCGGGCTTCTTTGGAATGGTGTCGTAGATAGCAGTTCCGGCATCCTCCACATAGGAGCGGATATATTGGATGCTTTCAGAAAAGCGGATGGGGCGGTTCTTGTCCTCGATGTTGGTCAGCCGGACTTCATCAGCGGCAAAATCAACCGCGTCGATTCTGCACTTGATGCCATCCACATTCAGCGTTGCGCCGACAGGAATGTAATCTGCGGCTTTGAGTTCCTTAAAGGTCTCGCCGTCCTTGCTGAGAAAGACATCCGCTCCGGACTGCCAGAGCTTCTTTGATGCAGCTACCCATGCGCTTTCACGGAAACCAGTAACCGGCACGGAAGGCTTGCCGCGTACCTTCTTCTCAAGGAGCTTCGTGCCGAGCAAGGGCGCGGCTTTTTCCGCGTCCTTTCCGTACAGCTCAAAATAGCCGTTCTGGGCAAAGCAGACCAGCGCGTCCGGATGAGCCTTTTTGACTGCCTCATATTTGCGGAGTTCTGCGATGGGGAGCGGCGAAAGCACCTCTGTCCTATCTGCCTCCGGCAGTCTGACACGGCGGCTTTTCTGCTTAGACAGCACTTCCACCAGAGCATCCGCGTCCTTCGGGAGCGTCCGGTGGGCTTGTACGCCGCCATGCTCACTAACCAAAGCCATTGCTGCATCGAAGCTGCTGCGGCAGGGGGCTTCCAGCACAAAGCCATCTGCGAAGGTCAGCCGGTCATGATCCGGCGCAACAGAGTTCTGCGCTACGTTTGCCGCCTGTTCCCGGTAGTTGAGCTCAAAGACATCCCCGAACACCTTGCCGTGCTTGACAGCTTTCGGAACGATGACGCGGGCAATGCACTCGTCGTAGGTCTGCTCCGCATAGAAACGGAAGGTGTTATGATCCCGCGTCCCCTGAATAAAGACCTGATTTTCATTAAGGCAGTGCGTTCCATGCGGACGGCAGAACCACATCAGCGTTTTGTCTTCGGGATTCTGGCTTTCGGCGGCGCGGCGGATGATGCGCTTGTCGATGTCGAAGTCTTCCTTGTAGCTGTCCACATGACTGTCCACGAGCTTCTGCAGCTCCGCGATGATGTCAACGTCTGTGTATTTCTTCATGCGTCTCCTTTCTCACAACTCCATGTCGTGCGTTTTGGATTTGACCGGAGACTTCTTCTCCGGCTGCTGTTTTGCGGCAGTCCTGAGCTGATCGCGGATAGAGGGCTTTTCCTGCTTCTGCTCCTGCCTGACGTATTCCAGCGTCGGCATCAGCTCACGGTAACAGCCCTGTGTTTTCCGCGCCGCATGACGGCGATGGATTTTGAACAGCGGCTCACCATTCTGCGTGACCGTGTTGCCATCGATCCTGACGCCGTTCCGCGCCAGCAGATTGAAGGAGTGGTTAGAGGCGCGATAGGACGCCCGCATACCGTCATTGTTATAGGCAATCTGCCCCTTGAGCGTGTCCATGATGGCGGCTTTGATTTCCTTCTCTTCCGCAGTCAGACGGTGCGCCTTCGGTGCTTGCGCTGCTTCCTCCGGCATGGAGGCAACGGGGGATTTGATCTCTACGGTTTTTACCTCAATAGAGGTAATCTCATCGTTCTCCCACGCAACAACCTCCGGGTCTTTTTCCTCTGTTTTCTCAGAAGTGGCTTCCTTCTGGGGTTCGGTCTGCTGACGGAACGCATCCACGAAAAGTGCGGTCAGTCCAGGATTGGGTTTATCCACAAGGAAGCGGGAGGCGTTTTCGGGGCAGACCTCAACGGTCTTCGCCCATTCCTTGAGGGGCTGGGGAATGCGTCCGTCAAAGTCTTTCTTCTGAATGGTGTTTGCAAGGACATATCGGACACGCTCCGGAGAGAACTGCTCAAGGACACTCTTTACGGCGGCATCCGCATTCAGCCGGTTGTCTCCGTAGTTGGAGCTGATTGCCGCCTCAATCGCACGGCGGCATTCCACGTTTGCAGCGAGAGAAGCACGATATGACTCCAGCTCACCGGCTTCATAGGCATAATTCGCCGTCTCGCGGTAAATGGGGACTTCCGGCTTTTCCTCCGGAACAGCTTCCTTTACGGGAGCTTCGACTTCCATCTCTGCGGACTGTGCTTTCTCTGCCAGCAGCACCTTGAGCTTGGCGTCAATGCCCTCGATCATCTCAGCCGCCGTCTTGCGGATGGTGTCCAGAGAGCTTTTCAGTTCCTTGGTTTCCTTGCCGGATGACCAACCGGCGATGTAACCGAAGGAGTAGTCCGAGGTTTCAATGCCGTACCGTTGGCAGACGGTGTAGGCAACGCTTTCCGCTTCAACCTCCTTGGTGTGCCGATCCTTCTTATCTTCGGGAGCTGCTTTTTCGTCTGGTTTGGCTGCGTGGAGCTTTGCGTGGGCGATCTCGTGAATGGCGGTTTTGACAGTCTGGATTTCGCTCATGCCCTCCTGAATGGCAATGCGGCTTTCAACCGGAGAGAAGAATCCCTTTGCACCGCCCGGAATGTCCTCAAAGGAAATAGGGACGGGAGATTCCTGCTTGAGCGCATCGAAGAACGCCTCGTAGTTTTCGACGGTGCCTTTCAGCTCATCGACGATGATGTCCGGAAGCTCCTTGCCGTCCGTCTGGGAAACATCAAAGACACTCACCACCTTGAAGGCAGGACGCAGAACCTCAACTGTTTCTGTGACAGCCTTCCCATCTGCGCCGATCACCGGCTTCTGCGTCGCGGGGTCAATCTTCTCACGCTCTTCCTGCGCCTTGTACGGCGCGGGTGCAAGAATCTTGATACCCTTTTCGCCCTTCATGACCTGACGGTCAAAGTTGCGCTGCCACGAGGTATAACCGGCAACATAGGTTGCCTCCGGCTTCTGCATCGCAATGAGCAGCGTGTTGTTGAAGGAATAGTTGTAGAACTTGGACATCGTGCGGAGATATTCCTTGAACCGCTCGGATTCAAAAAGCTCCTTGATGCCCTGTTCCAGCTTGTCCGTGATTTCGCGGACTTGCTGTGCATTTTTGTTTTCAGCCATCTCAAACCTCCATTTCATATTTGCTTCGGGGAGAAGAAAACCCCGTCTGGGATTTGCTCGATAAACGAGCCTTTACCTCAGACGGGGTTTCTCTGCGTGTCAGCCGACGATGGAAGATGTTATCCTCGTTCTCCCATTCAATCAGCCGTTCAAACATATCCGGGTGCTTTGTGACCATGTGCAGCAGCTCCGAGTCACTGGCGTTGGGACAGAACCAGCAGCCGTTTCTTCGGCAGTGAGCGTAGATTGGGGAAAGCAGCCCGTGTTCCTGACAGAGCTTGTAGGCGTCCGCCTCGGTCATACCGTATTTGGCAAGCAGACTGACCTTCGTTATTCCATCCAGACGAGCAAGGCGTTTTGGCTCATCCTGCGCGATACCTACATAGCTCACAGTGTCCGGCGAGAGCGCGGCATTGTACTTGCGGACGGGCGGGATTTTGCAGTTCCGATTGACTGCACACATACCAGCCCATGCGAAGCCGCGAACCTCTCCCTTATGCGGTCCGCGGGTGATAACATGATGGAATACGTCATCGTAGGTCTTGTCTGCATGGAGAATGGTGAACTTGATGCCCAGCTTCTTTTCGCAGAAGGGCTTGAGCCGGTCATAGATGAAGTCCCGGTGTTCCGGGACTTCACCGCTTGTGTCCTGATCAAACATGACTTCGCTGAAAACTGCCTCGTCCAGCGGCTCATTGTGCTGTGCTGCCAGCAGGAGCGTCGCTACGCTGTCTTTGCCTCCGCTGCAAGAGGCAACATACTTCGGACGGTTCATCGGTCAAACTCCATCTTGAAGCTGACGTATTTGCCGCCGCTGTCATCCAGCCGGATCACCGCATCGTAGAGCTGAGGCTTCTTCGGCGTGTAAAGCCCGGTCACGCGGCACCAGCCCTTGTCCAGCAGCTCCTTTGCAATCCTCTTGGTCAGCTTCTTTTTCTTGCTGGAAAAGAACTTGTTGTCTTCCCACAGGCAGAAGGAGCATTCCTTGTTCGAGCAGTAGAAATTGCCCTTGCCGACGTAGACCGGAGAGCCGCAGCGGGGACATTTGCCGATTTCCTCCTTACCCGTGCCGAAACGCTGGGCTTCGGCATCGGAGAGAAACGGATAGGCTTTCACGAGATCCCCGGTCATCCGGACAATGCCGCTGAGGAATGCGTCTGCATCCGCATTGCCGCGCTCAATCTCCATGAGCGTGTTTTCCCATTCCGCCGTCATTTGGGGAGACGTGATCTGTTCCGGCAGAACACAGACGAGGTTGCAGCCGTCCTTTGTGGGAATGAGGGATTTGCCTTTGCGCTCTGCAAAGCCGGATTTCACCAGCTTTTCAATGATACCGGCGCGTGTCGCGGGTGTTCCAAGACCTTTCTTCTCGGTGTCATCGTCAAACTGATCGTTTCCGGCAGTCTCCATTGCAGACAGGAGCGTGTCTTCCGTGTACTGCTTCGGGGGTGTCGTAAAGTGTTCGGTGACGCTGGCAGACACACCATCCAGCATATCGCCCTCATGGACTTCGGGCAGGGACTTCACGGGATCGTCTTTTTCCTTCGCCTTGAGGGAAGCCTTGAACAGCTCTTCGATGGCTTTCCATCCGTTTTGAACGACGGTCTTGCCCTTGGTTTTGAACTCGTAGCCCTCGCAGGAGAGCGAGATCTGCGTTTCTGCGTAGGTGTGCTTCTCGCCGGTCGCACACAGAAGGCGCATCCCGACAAGATTGAGGATTTTCTGCTCCGACTGAGGAAGCGCCGAAACATCCTGCTTTTCAAGCTGGACGGTCGGGAGAATGGCATGGTGATCTGTGACCTTGCTGTTGTCGGTTACGCGGGCAATGTCCGGAGTGACCGAAACGCCGGAGAAAAGCGGAAGCTGGCGGCAGACAATAGAAATGACCTGACGGGCGGTGTCCTCCATATCGTCCGTGATAAACTGGCTGTCCGTGCGCGGATAGGTCAGGAGCTTCTTTTCGTAGAGTGTTTGTACGAGATCGAGCGTCTGCTGGGCGGTGAAGCCGCAGTAGCGGTTAGCTTCGCGCTGCAAGGTAGTCAGATCATAGAGCTTCGGAGGATTGACGGTTTTCGTCTCCCGCTTGAGAGAAGAAACGACGGCTTGCTTTTTCTCGCAAGCCGCCGCAATCTTCTTTGCTTCCTCTTTGGTTTTGACCTTTTCCAGATCGGCGGACAGATCGCCCTTGCCGACGTGGACGTTGAAATACTTCTCCTTCTGGAATGTGGAGATTTTTCCGTCGCGCTCCACCAGCATTGCAAGGGTTGGCGTCTGGACGCGCCCGACCACCAGCTTCTTGTGATAGAGCGTGGTGAAAAGGCGGGTGCCGTTGATACCGACAATCCAGTCTGCCTTCGAGCGGCTGAGTGCCGCTTCATAGAGGCGGTCATATTCCTTGCCGTCCCGGAGATGATTGAAGCCTTCGCGGATGGCGGAGTCCTCCAATGAGCTGATCCACAGACGCTTGAAGGGCTTGGTGCATCCGGCTTTGTCGTAGACCAGCCGGAAGATCAGCTCACCCTCGCGCCCTGCATCGGTTGCGCAGACCAGCTCGGTGACGCGCTTGTCCTTCATGAGAGCGGACAGCACCTTGAACTGCTGTGCTTTGTCCTTCGTGACCTCAAACATCCAGCTTTCCGGAACAATGGGCAGATCGTCATACCGCCACTTGGCATACCGCTCATCGTAGGAGCTGGCGTCTGCCAGCTCCACCAGATGACCGAAGCACCACGAAACGATGTAATTGCCGCTCTCCATATAGCCGTCCTTTCGGGACGTTGCGCCCAGCACCTTTGCGATGGACTGGGCAACGCTGGGCTTTTCAGCAATGACTAAGATCAATCTTCATCACCATCCGTTTCGACATCCTCCGCAATCTGCGGCTCATCATCCTCGTTGATGTACGGCTCTTCCTCGTAGCCTTCATCATCAAAGAAGTCCATATCTTCATCCTTGGGCTTTCTGCCCTTGACGAACTTGATGTAGTAATAAGCTACACCCGCAGCACCGGCAAGGGCAAAGATGACGAGGATCATGCCGATGTTGGATTTCTTTTCGGGTTTAGGGGCGGGGACATCGGTTTCCGCATCCTTGTCCGGCTCAGGTGTAACGGGGGCTGTGCCGGTGCATTCGCTCATGTTGGTCTTGCAGACCGGGCAGTCGGTGTTGACCTGACCGGCAGCGCACTTCTCCTTGCAGTTACAGGTGGTCAGCGCAGCCGCAGTGTCATCATCCAGCAGCGCAAGCAGATCGCTCTCATCGACCATGTTCAGGAAGTACGTCTGATACTGTTCCTCGTCCTCATTGATGGGTGCATCGTAGTCGATGACAATGAAGAAGGTGTTGCCGCTCTTCGTCTGGACTGTGATGAACTGCTTGTTGGTTGCCTTATCATAGAGCAAGTCGCGGGTGTAGGCGTTGCCCTCATCGTCAATCGGCTCACCCTTCGGCTTTTCCGGCGTGGGAGTGACTGCGGGCTGCTGTTCGGGCTGAGTTGCCTCCGTGACGGGAAGGTTCTGTTCGGTATCATCGGCGTAGGCAAACGCCGTGACCGAGAAGCAAGACAGAACCATGACGCAGACCGCAAGGACGGTCAGAAAACGAAACTTTTTACGCATTGTCGATTACCTCCGTATTTTCGGCGGGCTTGGTGCCGCCCTTCATGGAAGACAGGAACGCCATGATCTGATCCTTGTCCATCACCATAGAGCGCACGGTGTTGATGATTTCAAGGTTTTCCAGCTCCGTCTTCTTGTCGTACAGCTCTTTAAGCTGACCTTCGATTTCGGACATCTTCTTTTCAGCCTTCTCGATGTCGGAGAGGACTTTCTGATACTTGGGATTCATGAAAAACTCCTTTCTTTTAATAGGCGGGTCTTCCGAAGGCGTAGAAATGCTGCTGCCAGTAGGAAGAATTGATGGATGTGTACTGAATGGGATCGCCGCAGTGGATCATGACTCCATCACCGACATAAATGCCGACGTGGGACACGCCGGGGGTGTCATACGTCCCGACAAAGAAGATGAGATCACCGGGCTGTGCATTCGCCTTTGAAACCGGCGTACAGACGTTGTAAAGCCCCTGTGCGCCCAGCCGTCCGGTGTTCACAAGTCCGCTGTTCGTGAGAACGTAGCTGACGAAGCCGGAGCAGTCAAAGGATGTGTCGGGATTGGAGCCGCCCCACACATACGGATAGCCGAGATACTTTTCCGCCTCGGTAATCAGCGTCGCAAACTTCTCGTCGTTCAGGTATTCCGGGTTGACATCGTAGTCGGCGGGCGGATTTGTGATGTACTTGTCCACATAGGGAGAGTCACCGAACAGATCCTCACGGTTGCCCAGCACCGACATATACGTTGCGTACATGGAAAGTTGTTCCTGAGACATGATGTAGACCGGGACGTGGGAGAGATTGAAGTTTTCGAGCTTCACGTTGCAGATGTAGTAGTCATACGGGACGCGATAGGTTTCCGTGTGCGTGTTGCCGTCTGCGTCCGTCCATGTGTCGGTTTCCGTGCGGTATCTGGTTTCGACGATAACCTCTTCGGTGAGGATGTACTGCTTTTCAAACAGCATTTGGAGCGTACCTTGTACCTCATCCAGCGTGAACTCGCCCTCATGGAGAGCCGAGAGAATGGAGATCAGCACATAGGGGTCATGCTCAATATCATCCAGATCGAAGTGATATTCGTCATAGTCATGAGTGCCTTCATAGTTATCCAGATAGCTTTGCAGATCTTGCTCCATCCGGCAATACTGCGCTTCCGCGCCCAGCATCGCGTCATCCTCACTGAGATAAGAGGAAGCGATAACCGACGAACCGGTAGAGGTGAGCATCGAACACGAGCTGATTCCGGCACCGAGCAACACGAGAAGGGCAATTCCGACGCCGATCCAGATAAATACCTTCTTGTTCTTCTCAAAGAACTCCTTGATCTTGTCGGACACCTTTTCACCGAGCTTCTTGCCGGTATTCTTTGTGGCGGTCCCGGCAGTCTGAGACCCGGCATTTCGAGCGGCGGCATATTCCTTCTTGATGCTCTGCTTCTGATAGTGTTTGTTCATGTTCTGCTTCTTCATCTCAGGATGCTCCTGCTGATTTCTCTCATATTGGAGCTTCGCATCCGCAGCATCCGCCTTGTGTTCCAGCTTGGAGACCTTTTCATAAGGCTTGTTGACGCTGCTTTCCCGATGATGGCGGAAATGCCGAGCGGCAGTCTCAGCGGCGATCTCCGTTTTATGAGCCGCCTCAACCGCCGTATTTTCCTGTTCGACCTCATGGATTTTGCCGTGAATGCCGGAAGCGAGGGTGTCACCGACCTTGCGGACGGTTTTATCTGCCTCAAATTGCAGCTTGCCTTTGCCCTTTGGTTTTTTCAGCTCATCCTCAAAATGAAGGCGGGTTTTGCCCTTGCCGGTCTCTTCATCAAAAACGCGCTCCTTCTTGAGAACCTTGTGCGTGGGTAGCTTCTCGCGGGCAGCGTCCAGACGCTCATGCGCCTTTTCGGACTTCCTTTCGAGCTTCTGCATCCGCTTCGTGGGCGAGACAGCATCGTCCATGACCGGCTTTGCAGAGGCAGTCTCCGCCGCTTGAGTGAGAATGGCATCTGCATCCACTGCTTCAACCGCAGAGGTCTTGCGCAGCTTGTGCGTGACAACCGTTTCGGCAATCACCGTGCCGGTATGAGAAGAAACACCGTGCTGCTCCAAAGCAGGCGGCTTGAACGGCGTTTCCGATGAGGGCAGCGGTCCGGGTACATTCTGGGGTGGATTTTCTGCCATTTTCTCTTCTGTGACGGACGTTTCCGAGGGCGGCTGTGTGTCATTATCCTCGGCGTGTTCCGCCTGAAACTGACGCTGCTGACGGCGCATCCGCACCTTTTTCTGTTCCTCTGGGGAAAGAGCTTCGGAAGGCTCGACTGTCTCACCGGGCTTCACCAGCTCTGCATCTTCCAGACGTTTTGACGCTCTCTGCTCGGTGCCAGCCGTCAGGTTTTCCTCAACCGCGCCTTCCCGCGTCATCCGCACGACCACCTTGTCGCGGGCTTTGAGTTCCGGTTCCTTGGACATCAGATTTCACCTCCAATCCGCTTGTAGGCAAGCTCGGTGTACGACGGATTTAGCTCGATGCCGACGAAATGGCGCTCCATCTGTGAGGCAACCATGCCGGTTGTGCCGCTTCCCATGAAGGGATCAAGCACAACGCCGCCTTCGGGACAACCGGCGAGAAGACAGGTCTCCGCCAGCTTTGGAGGGTAGGCGGCGTAGTGACCGCCCTTGAAGGGAACAGTGTTGATCTTCCAGACATCGCGCTTGTTGCGGAGCGGATTGATGTCTGCGTCCTTGATCTCGCCATGCTCACGAGGGCGGTTGATGGACTGCGGCTGAGGCTGACCGGGAACGGGCTTGCCGTATTTGTTGCCGCCCTTCATGCCGCGCTTGAGGCGTTCTGCCGTTGCGGGGGCAATCGGCTCGGAGATTGCCTTGTAGTCGAAGAAATACTTTTTCGACTTGGAGAACAGGAAAATATGCTCATAGCAGCGGGCACAGCGGTCTTTCACGCTCTCCGGCATGGGGTTATCCTTCATCCAGATGATGTCGTTGCGCAGATACCAGCCGGTATCACGGAGAGCAAAAGCCAGCATCCACGGAATGCCGATCATGTCTTTCGGCTTGCAGCTCTCAACCTTGTTGTTGAGAGCCACAGCCTGACCGTTTCTGCCGTTGGGGTTCTTCGGGTCAATAAATTCGCCCTGATTGCCCTTTCCGGCGTAGGTGTCAGAGATGTTCAGCCAGAGCGTTCCATCCGGACGCAAAACGCGCCTGACTTCGGTAAACACTTCCGTCAGGCGCGAAATATATTCCTTCGGCGTTGTCTCTCTGCCGATCTGGGCATCCATGCCGTAATCGCGGAGCGCGTAATACGGAGGGGACGTCACACAGCAATGAACGCTGTCTTCGGGCAGCGTTTTCAGGATTTCAAGGCAATCGCCGGTATGAATGATGTCAAGTTGTATGGTGGTGTACCTCCTGTTCTGTTGGATTTGTGTTTCCATTGAAATGTTGGCTGTAAAACCCGACAACATTTCAATGGGCATCAGTCGGAGTAATACTCGTCCGGCTCGTAATCCTCATCTTCCGTGAAGTCCTCGTCGAGATCGTCAATCTCGTCCGCCCAACGGTCGAAGATTTCCTCGGCTTCCTTAGCCGCCTCACGATAGAGGCTCAGGCGGTTCTTCTCAAAGGCAGCGAAAGCAGGGACGAACTTGCCGAACTCGCGGATTGCCTTCGCATCCTGCGTGCGCATATCTGCGACGCACTGAATGATTTCGGACATCGTGAGCAGATCGTCGATCATCAGCTCATACTTGTCCTTGGGGATAGATACGGCTTCATCATCCGCCGCGTCAGCGAACGGGGTATTCTCGTCGCTGTTGCTGCTTTCGGGAACATCAACCTTGAAATAGAAACCGATCATATCCACAGATACCTTGGTCATAATCTGACGTGCCTCCTTGACCTTTTCGTCGATGTCCTCCCTCACATGGAGGTAGGCGCGGTGATGCTTCTTGAGATTGCTTTCCAGTCGGATCAGATCGGTTAGCTCCCACAGAGCCTTAAACAGCGCGGAGGTATTCTCTCCGTATTCGATAGCGTCCGCGTAGGGAATGGTAATCATCTTGTTGTTCATATTCAAAAATCCTCCTATCAGTTCTGTACGGTTTCTTCGGGTTTGGTGGTCATGATGCGGTAAAGCTGGGTGTCCTTCGGGAAATCGTCCTTGAAGGGAACGATGGTCGAGCCGTAGAAGATCAGCCCCTCACCGGCATTGGAATTGGTGATGTAGTTCTGCTGGCTGGGCGAGATGTTCAGCGCCTTCGAGAGAATCTGCCGGTCGCCGGATGCCTGATTCAGAAGGTAGACAAAATCCGAGTTTTCAAAGATATTCTCTACCTCGCGGGACGCAAGAAGATCCTTGACGTTCTGGGTGATGCCGGTCGGAATGCCGCCCCATTTTCTGAAACGCTTCCAGATTTCCACGCTGTACGCGGCGGTCTGTTCCTCCTTCAAGAGCAGATGGAACTCGTCCATGTAGTAGCGCGTTGCCTTGTGCTGGGCGCGGTTGATGGTAACTCTGTTCCACACCTGATCCTGCACAATCAGCATACCGAGCTTTTTGAGCTGCTTGCCGAGTTCGCGGATGTCATAGCAGACAAAGCGGTTGTTGACATCCACATTCGTTCTGTGATTGAAGACGTTCAGAGAGCCGTGAACATAGATTTCAAGGGCAGTTGCAATGCGCTGTGCCTCCGGCTCCTTCTGATTTCTCAGAATGTTGTAGAGGTCTTCGAGGATCGGCATTTTCTCCGGCTTGGGGTCTGCAAGAAACTCCTGATAGACCATGCGGACGCTGCGGTCAATGATGGTCTTCTCAACCGGCTGCAAGCCGTCCTTGCCGCCGACAATCAGCTCACACATGGAGAGGATGAAGTCGGATTTCAGCGTCAGCGGGTTTTCCTCTTCGGAGTAGTTCGTGTTGATGTCCAGCGGATTGATGTAATCCGTGCTGACCGGCGAAATGCGGATGACTTGACCACCAAGCTTCTGCACGAGGGGAAAATAGTCGACTAGGTCGGGGCGATTACTCGCCCCTTCCCGTCTAAGAACCGTACGTGAGCGTTTCCACTCATACGGCTCAAGCATTTCATCACGCTTTCGCGCGGCGCTCAAAGTAGAGTTGGTTACAGTATTTGTGGACATAGGCCATATTGCGCACCTCCTCTTTGCCGCCTTTGGATTTCGGGACCTTGAAAAAGATTTCTCTTTCGTCCTGAATGTCCATCGGAAGCCCACAATGATGGCAACATCCGTTTTGATTCTTCCAAATCTGTTTGAACCTGCCGGTAAAACGCTTCATGCCGCGGCTGAATTGCCTGGCATGAAAATATTCCGGCTCCAGGTAGGGATTGGCGTCCATTCGTACTTTTGTATGTCGGATAATAGGAATGTGATCCACCCGCAGAAGTTCTTTGTCCTCCGTGGAGAATACCCAGTTTCGGTTTCCTCTGCGGTGCCAGTAGTTTGTGGATACCCACCATTTCCCCTTGTGGGGGTGACGGCGTTTGGCCCACCTCCACAGCAGTTCATAGAGAACATAGTCGATGTGCGTAAACGCCTCACTGGCACAGACCGATCGATGATAGTTCGTCCAGCCCCGGATTTGTTGGTTCAGCTTTTCAATCAGAAGGTTCTGTTTCCAAGCCTTACCGCGTCCAAGGATGGTTTCAGACAAGCTGGCCGTGAATGCTTTCAAAGACTTTTTTGACGGCTTCACAATGAGCTTTCCGTTAAATTTCCGGAAAGTCCAGCCCAGCATATCAAATCCGTCATCAATGTGGGTGATGAGCGTTTTCTCCTCAGACAGTTCCAGACCTCTGGTTTTCAGGAAATCACGAATCAGTTCTTTGGCCTCTTCGGCAATTTCCTTTGTGGCCGCCGTTACGATAAAATCATCGGCATACCGCACCAGATTTACCTTGTGGGCGTTGCGGAACCGATTGTCCACTTTGCCCAGCCGGTTGGTATGGAACCGGTCGGAGAGCAGCTTTTGCATCCCATCCAGCGCCATATTCGCCAGAATCGGAGAGATAATGCCGCCTTGGGGCGTACCCGCCTCTGTGGGAAACAGCTCACCCTGAAATACAAAGCCGGCTTTCAGGAATTGCTTCAAAATTGACTTGTCCATGGGGATGTTGTCAATCAGCCACTGATGGCTGATATGGTCGAAGCAACCCTTGATGTCACCTTCCAGTACCCACTGTGGACTGACGTTTCTGCGGCTCATGTCCGCAAAAATATATTCACAGGCATCCTGACAGCACCGTCCCTTTCTGAATCCGAAAGAGCGGGGATCTGCCGCCGTTTCTGCCACGGGGTCCAGTGCCAGCGCATAGAGCGCCTGCATGGCCCGGTCATACATCGTGGGAATCCCAAGAGGGCGTTTCGCCTTTTTGTTCTTCTTGTCGATGTATACCCGGCGGAGGGGACTGGCTTTGTAGTTCTTATCCGTCAGGGACAACACCGCCCACATCTTTTGCGCAGGTGTGCTCCACCGTTGTTTGTCGATACCGGGTGTGTTTTTCCCTTTGTTGGTGGTTACTTTTTGGACCGCCAGCAGTTTTGCGTAGTACGAATGCGTAAGCAGATATTGCAGTCGTTTTACTGTGTTCCATTTCTTTTCTTTGGTCGCCTTAGCAATCCGGGCTTGCAGCCTATTAACCTCGGCCTCGGCTTTTTTCCAATCTACATGATTCCACTGGAATGCCAGCTTTGCCGCGTTCGGCAATCTCTCAGAGCGTTTCCGCTTCGTCGTTGAACAATTACCGTTCATAGGTTTACCTCCTTTTCTTGCTATGAAATACCGTGGGATAAGTCAGCACCCTTTCAGGTCAGGGCAGAGCCCCTATGCTCCACCATTACAGCAGAGCCGTTCGCTTTTTATCCCGTTCCTCTACCCTCTGTGTCATTTCTTCCCCTTACGGGGTCGATACCTCTCATTGAATTAGAGGAACACATAGGGTTTACCACGTTCCGCGTATTGAATAATTGTGCGTGCTTTAGGAGCCATCTTTGAGCCGGGAGGAATGATGTCCATTTGCCGGGGGATTGCGAAAGTTCCCACGGCCACCTCCGCACCTTTTGGTGTAGGCGTGTCAGCCTGATTTCGCCTATTCCCTGTAACGACCCTTGCGATGATTCACGTTACGTTCTCCATGGCACACTTATCCTGGCAGTACGGCTACGTTAGGCTCGCAGCTTTCCCACGTTGTCCCACAGGCTTCCCACCCCGCCGTTACCAGCGACGCAGGCTGTGGTAGGATTACCCCAAATGGATAGGGCAGCTTGTTCAGCAATTCAATTACGCGACTTCGTGTCGCACCTCGGCTTCGGGGTCGCAGACGATGATGTCATCCTCCGTGATGAGGAAGGCGTTCGTCATTTCGCGCTTGGCGGAGAAGGACTTACCGGAACCGGGTGTACCCAAGATCAGCCCGTTGGGGTTTTTGAGCTGCTTGCGGTCAACCATGATCATGTTGTTGGACAGTGCGTTCAGCCCGTAGTAGAGAGCTTCGCCGCCCTGAAAAAGCTCCTGCGTGGTGAACGGCACGAAAACCGCCGTGCTGGAAGTGGTCAGTCCGCGTTCGATCTCCACCTGATTGACGCCGATAGGCAGAGAGGACATCAGCCCTTCCTCCTGCTGAAAGTCAAGACGCTTGAGCGCACAGTTATACTTTTGGGCAATGGCGGCGGTCTGGAACACCGCGTTTTCGAGCTTCTGGCGGTTGGTTGCCGTGTTCATGATGAGGATGGTTACGAGGAACAGTCTCTCGTTGCGGGTCTGGAGATCCTGCAACAGACGCTTTGCCTCACCGCCGAAGGTGGCGAGGTCGGACGGGATGATGTCCATATCGTAGCCGGAGCGGACAGCCTTTTTCTGCTCTTCAATCTTCATCTTGTCGAGGTCGGTGATCTTCGACTTGATGCTCTTGATTGCCTTCGCCTGGTCAATCGTCCGGATATGAAAATTGACCGTAATGTTGCTGTCCATCTCAAGGAAGTCGGCAAGCATACGGTCATTGAGTTCCGGCGCGAGGATTTGCAGGAAGCTCACCGCGCCGATGGTTCTGCCCATCTTGAAGCACTTGCCTTCACGGAAGTCAAAGGAAGTGGGCGCGATGAAGTCCTTCGTGCTGAGTCCCGTCCGGGCTACCATGTCAAAGGAAAAGCGGAACGGCTCATTGGTGTCCATGTTGAACACATCATGAAGCACTTTCAGCCGCTCATAGCCGGACAGCGGTTCCGTCCTCACACCGAGGGTTTTGAAGTTGTTGAGAATGTCGGTTTCAATGCGTTCGAGCTTCGGCTTTGCGGTGCGGAGGGAGTCTGCCTCAATGCCGAAGGTGATGTACTTCCTCTTGACCAGTCCGTTGTTGCCCTTGGTGAGCTGACTTTGCAGCATACCGGAATACTCGGAGCGGATGTCGTTGAAGGCGTCCTCCTGTGCCGGAATGTTGATGCGCTTGCGGAACTCATTGAGGCTTGCCTTCTGATTGATGAAGGAGAGCTGGACGAAGATCGAGCTGTCGAAGTAGTTCAGAAAGTCGCACCAGTTCTCAAAAATGGCAGTTTTGTCCTCGTTCTGCGCAAGCTGGTAGTTGATGTCCTCAAAGGCGATGGACTTCGTGTAGAGGCGGCTGTTTACCTTGCAGATACCGTCGCGGCACATCTCCACATAGGGAATGGTCTGCTGGGCGGACTTGCGGACTTTCTTTGCCTTCCTGTCCTTTTTCTTCTGCATGACGATCCGCTTCTTTTCCTGAGCGGAAAGGGCATCGCCGTAAACGACGCCGTTCTTGACCGTCATCTTAGGCTTTGCCTTTGCTGTGCTGTTGTTCAAGCTGCAATTCCTCCTGTTCTTTGATTTTCCGCTGAATTTCAGCGTAGAGATTGTTTGTGCGATAGGGGCGCACCTTGTCCCGGATAAACATGGACTGTACGATGTGGTACAGATACTTCTCGGCGGGCTGACCGTCTTTCTCGTAAAGTGCGAAGAAGATGAACGGGAGCATGATCACTACCATCAGCATTGCCGCCGTAGACAAGTCGAGATGCGCCTTCGCCAGAAAGAAGATCGGGACGCCGACCGCCGCAGCGATGGAAAAACAAATGAGCTGCCGCTTGGTCAGGTTGAACATGACCTTCGTTTTGACGCGGTTAAGATCCTTCGGGACCGGAACAAATGCCATTGACTGTTTCCTCCTTTCTAAGCTGCTTTTCATAGCGCAGCTTCATTTGTGCGGGATATTGATCCTCCTTCGGTTGACGCTTGCCCGTCCAGCGAAGCCCACCCGCTTTGCCTTGACAAATCCAGCCGGAAGCCCGAAGGCTTGCACCGTTTTCGCTTTCCAGCGTGTAGGTGATGATGCGCTTATAGCCCATAGCCGCAGCAGCTCTTGCCGCCGCGCCGTAGAGAAAGCTGCAAGCGTTCTTTGCGCCATTGGTGCATAGCCTTGTAACCTCCAATGTGAAGCCGTCATCCAGATACCGGCTGGCGGGACGCCCGGCGATGATTACACCGACCAGCTCACCGTCTGCTTCACAGCCGATGGAAAACTTGTGACCGGCAACCGGCTTGTGATGCCGGTGATGCTGCCGGACATACTCGTTGGCGTCACGAAGAGAGATGGGTTTTAGTCGCAGCATGGTGTTTCCTCCATAGGAAGATGAGCCGTGCATTCAACCTCGTTGCCCCAAACATCCCAGCCTTCGGGAGACTGACGGGCAAAAAGCTCCACGCGGGGAAGGTCTCCCATGAGCCGAACAATGCGCTCCCGCGCTTCATCCGGCTTTTTGGAATGCTCTTCAATATGACTGAGAATGACCTGACGCACACCGGCGTCAACACGCTTCGGGTGTCCCTTTGTAGCAAGGATGCAGATTTCGGCATTCGCCCTTGTCCAGTAGCCCATGCCGGTAAAGAGATCGTCGTTCCTTCGGTTTTGCTTCACCCATACAAAAGCCACGGTCTTATAAGAAAAGCCCCATGCCGTCAGCACTTCGAGTGCTTCACAGAGGCACGGGAACGTGATCCAGAGAAACAGAGTGCAGTCCTTAGCGGCAAGCTCACCGACCGGAAGTGCCTTGATGTCTTCAATGCACATTGTCGGGTAGTGGCTTTCCGCCGACCGTCCCTGTCCCTTCTTGGAGTAAGTCCGATACGCCCAAGGGGGATCGGCGTAGATGATGCTGTACTTCTTCATGCTGCCGACCTCCTTAGTGCGCATGGAAAATGGATTTTGCGAGGCTTCCAGTCTTGAACAGCGAGAAGCACAGAATAACCGTGTACGCTGCCACAGAGAACAGAGCCGAATGAATGTTGTCTGCGATAATCATGCCGTTGATCAGCACCGCATAGATGCCAACGCAGACCATGATGAGAAAGCCCTGAAATGCCAGAGCAAACAAGCCTTTCAGATAGTTCGTTCCGATGCTGCCCCATTCGCGGTTGCTCATGGTTGCGATGGGAATAGGCGCAATGCTCACGGTGCAGTAAATCTCAATCATGCGCCCGTAGAGAATGACCGTAATGAGGATCGCCATAATTTTGAGGCACAGGCTGATCAGAAGCGTTTCTATCGACAGTCCGAGCAGTTCTCCGACGCCCATGTTCTCCATGCCGGTACGCATCTGCGCAATCGTCGAATCAATATCAATACTGGTGTTGCCGTGGATGACTCCGGCTGCGCCAGAAACCACGTTCTGCCCGATGTCGAATACTGCCATCACGATGTCAAACGTGTGTGTCACGAGATAGATCGCCACAGCCGCCTTGAAAAACCACTTGAAGAACATCCATGTGTCCATGTCATGAAGGTTGTTTTTCTCGGTGATCATGGAAATCAGCTCGTAGCACAAAACGAAGGTGATGATGATACCAGCGATGGGGACTATCACGTTTTCGGATAGTCCCCGGATCATCTGGTACACGCCGCCATTCCAGCCGGACGGTGTTTGCCCGACCTCGGCGGCAATCGTTCCTACCTTCTCGTTGACATCGGTGAACATATTGGTCAGGTTGCTCTCGATCCATCCGATCAGCATATCCTTGAGAGCCTGTTCGATCTTTTCTAAAATGCTGCCCAATATTTCACCACCCTTCGGTTAAGCTGGGCTTGCCGTGGATTAGCCGAACAAACCGGAGAGCAGGGGGATGAGGGTCGTGCCGATCAGCACCACACCGCCGCCAGCCATGAGCTGCTTGATGCCCTGAGACTTAGCGCCGGGGTTGTCGTTGCCGTAGCCTTCCATGAGGTTGACAACACCCCACACCGCAAGACCTGCGCCGAGGGCGATAACAAGCGTCTGGAGAACCGTAACTGCCTGATTGATAAATGCCATACTTGAATTTCCTCCTTAAATCGTTGGTGAATTGTGAGGGGCAAGTGCCTTTTCCGCACCCGCCCCGATGGTTGCTTCTGCGCGGCTGCCGGATTAACCGAACAGACCGGAGAGCAGAGGGATGAGGGTCGTGCCGATCAGCACCACACCACCGCCAGCCATGAGCTGCTTGATGCCCTGAGACTTGGCGCCGGGGTTGTCGTTGCCGTAGCCTTCCATGAGGTTGACAACACCCCACACTGCGAGACCGGCACCGAGGGCGATAACGAGCGTCTGAAGAACCGTGACAGCCTGATTGATGAAAGCCATAGATTTTCCTCCTTGATTTGAAAAAGATTGGTTGTGTATTTTTGAAAATGGGCATAAAAAAAGAAGCCCCGTCGCTGTTCTGCTTTGGGATGAGCCATCAGGCTTTACCCACTGCGCAGTGCAGCGACGGGGCTTTAATCTGCATCGACCTCGCCCATATCATAGAGGTCGAATGTGTCATCGGGCTTGACCACCAGCTTGTGCTGCCGGTATTTCTCGATGTCAAAGGCGTTCCGCTTGTCATAGTCGGAGAGCTGCCGGTACTTTGGATGCTTCGTAATGTCGTATTTGTTACTGAGAAAAGGTCTCACGCCTCGAAGCTGCAAAATACACTTGGCTCCGTCCATGACGGCGATCTCATCCTGAGACATCAGTTCTTTGCCACAATGTCAAGTGATGAATTGAGATAATTCCCGAACAAAAAAATCCGAGGTCATCGTGAGCAACGATTACTCAAGATGACCTCGGATTTCGTGTGATTTTTTATCAAGCTATTTTTAATAGCAGCTTCTTAGCGTAAATGTAGTATATTTTTTCCCAGATAGATATAATCCAAAGAACTTTCAAAATGGTACTCATTTTTCTGCCATTTGGAAATACACTGAAACAAATCCTTTGATTCTAATGGTATGAAATCATTTAGTATCCCAGTGATATCATATTCGATGTGTAAAGACGAATAACTTTCATTTGCCACATCATATGCTCTATGTTCAAGAAAATGACTTTGGCTTCTGTAGTCAGATATTGGTCTTACCTTTATGAGGTCACTCGTCACTAATTCATGATAAATCCATGGGGAAATGGTGCGTTGATCGTGTATGTCTTTTTCAATGGAAGACTCCTTAGAACTATTTAAGAAAAACACAGCTTCACATTCATTGATCATATTACTCAGTGCCGTCGATAACATCATATGAACATGACTGGTAGAATAATTGCGCTTTTCATAATCAAATAATGTTTTATCTGAGTTTATACAGTACGTTTCATCTATAAGGCGAAGTAAATTATTCGAATACCCCCACAAATATGAATCAATAAATACATTTAATCCTAACTTCGTTTTTAGGAAACCCGCAAGCCCAATTGCCAAATCTTTATCATCGTGATAATGTGAAAGAAAAACATCAAACTTACCCAATACAGGAAACCAGTTGTTTTGTAATAAGGTTCCATTTATTGATCCATCTTCATCGGTAACATCATTTAGGCTACATAGTATTCTTTCTTCAGAATCGTCATATATTTTCTTCCCTACCTCATAATAAAGAGAGAATATAGCTTCGTTGAGATTATCTAACTTAAACTTTGAAAACATAACTGATCACTCCTCAAACAATATGAATTAGGACAAGTAAGACAACGGAAATCGAAAGATACAACGGAGTAATCGAGATGTTTTTTATCATAAGGCATGGAATTGCCGATACTTTTTCTTTAAATTCGCTTGTATTCATAGAAAAGTCAACCAAATTGTCATCACTTATCTTTGAAACTTTATTGTATAATTCCCTGAAAAGTTTCTCTTGCTTCAAATAATACGCATCCAAAAACCAAAACACAACATTTAGAACCAATGCGCAGGCATATATCCTCCAATCGCTCTCTTTAAACGATAATGCCACAATAGCTGCAATGATAGTAACATTCCAGCCTTTTAAGTAAAAGGAATTCGATGCCATTCTTGATATTGCAGACTGTATATAATCCATATGTTTGTATTTATTTTCCATAATTTGAAACTCCTTTACACATTTATACTTTCACCTTCAATTAGAGCCAATGTCTTATAATCAGAATCTAAAAACCATGTATCGTTCATTTTATCAAGATGGAAATTCTTTTCATCTATAGCTTCTTTAGAAATACAATAAATCGGCTTTCCCAATTCTGTAAAATAATTCAATTCATATTTACACCAAATAGAATGGAGTGAGTTTTCCGATACAACAAAAATCATTGCCTTGGATTGTTCCATCCGTTTTTCGAGTACTTTTAATGTGGCTTTACAGAGCAAATGTCGTTTTAAATAATCAACATCATTAATCCAGTCACAAAATACGTTTTTTCCATCTTGATTCTCAGCCCGTATTAATTTCTGGACATGGGTGCTGTCCTTACTACTATGAGATATAAAAAAGTCATATTCTTTGATTTTTTGCTCCCTTGAATTTTCTATTCTATACTCGAGTTCATTAGGATTCTGAGGGATTTCATATGTTTCAAACGGGTACACTTCTTTAAGAAACTTTTTTCTCTTTTTATTTTTGGTGTGTACCTGCATATATTTTTGTCGTCTTGCTCTGGGCTGATAATTAAAACTCTGCAAGTGATAAAACGCTTCCCAACGAAGCTGTTTATTTAACTCGGTATCGTTCAATTTGAAAAAGAACTGAATTATCTTATCACTATAGTACTTTTTCAACTCTAAGAGTATATATCTTCTATCTTTTTGACTTGTATTTTTTCTTTCATACAAACCAATTAATTGATCTATAAAAGAGGGGGTTACTTGCTGAGCCTTGGACAATGCTTTTTCAATCTTTTGGTTTATTCTTTCAATTTTTGGTTTTCTTTTTAGCCAAAGATTTTCTCTGGCTAAAACTCGACTTTCTTCAGTATAGTTATCAAAATGTATGCGCTGATATTCCTTTGACAGAATTTTCTTGCACCGAGAGGCGTCCATTAAAAGCACCTCCGGTGCTTTCATGTTGTATCTGTTTTTTCCGAATTTTCTTTTAATATAACGGTCTTTGGTTTGATAATAAACATACTTGATTTCAACAGAATGCCACTCATGTGGATAGAATTCTTTTAATAACGCTATAATATCACCGCTTGAATATTCCTTAGGCAAAAGAGGTTCTATCGTTTTTATTTCACAATTAAACATCGATAAAATATCACAGATTTCATGATTGAAAATGTGTTTTGTAACTCCCGGCATTATCATTTTCCTCACTTTTTTATATAAATCGAGTCATAGCAAAAAAGATATCACAACATACGAACCCCGAATCCCCATAGAATATAGCGATTCAAGGGAAATCGGGGTTCTGTATTACAGCTTTATTTAGATTTGATCACAGTTGCCGTTATACTATTTCCCCCACAAAATTATAAACAATTCTGACTTCCTGTACCTTCTGTCCATCAACTTTCCTGACTTCACCCACCAGAATACGGCTGATCAGGCGGTTTAACACCGTTTCATCCAACTCCTGAATGGTGGCATACTGCCGAATCTCCCGGATAAAGGTGCGAACTTCACTTTCCTGAGCATCGGACTGCTGAAGCATTCGCAACAGTTCCTGCAACCGACGCTGATTTTCTTCCTGCTCCTGTTCCATGGTGGCTGTCAGCTTCACAAACCGCTGTTCGGAAAGGATACCTTTTGCTTTATCGGTATAAAGGTTCAGGAACATCTCGTCGATTTCACGGTTTCTGGCTTCCAGTCGCTCACGCTCTTTCTGCATCTGAGAGGCATCTGCCATATATCTGTGTTCCATCCGGCTGCTCAGCCGCTGATAAAAAGCATCAGCATCTTTGAGTGCCGTCTTTGCCAGCTCTTGAATGTCTTTCAGCACAAGGTCGTATAAATCCCTGGCTTCGAGCTTGTGACTGGTACAGGCGTTTTTTCCAAGACGGTTATAGGTCTGGCAGATATAATATGCCTTGTCAATGGGTTCTCGCCGCTCACCAGTGAAACGATTCTTATTCGTTCTCCCAACCTTTTCGTACCGCACCTGCATGGACTTTCCACAGGTAGCACAGTAAATGATACCGTGGAACAGGTTGTAAAACGGGCAGGCATTTCCCTGCATAATGGGTGGTCTGCGGTCAATCAGCTCCTGAACCTTATCCCATTCTTCAGGGGATACGATTGCTTCATGACAGTTTTCAATGATTTCCCATTCCTCACGAGGAATAATGTCATAGGTGTTGGAGCGAATCCCTTTCTGGTGCGTCCGAAAAACCAGATGAGCACCTTTATAAAAGGGATTTCTCAGGATATGACTGATTCTGGAACCAGCCCAATAGTAATAGTTTTCTTGGCGCTCTGTGTTGGACTTCACATGGGTAACGGGGATTTTTTCTTCCATCAGCTTTTTGGAAATCCTCATGCACCCCAGCCCATCCAGCGCATAGTCATAAATCTTGCGGATAATCGGTGCTGTCTTTGGATCAATGATGAGATGCCCTTTATCCTCCGGATCACGCATCAAGCCCAACGGCGGTGTTCCTCCGCAGAATTTTCCCTGTCTGGAACGGATCGTGATACCACTCAAAACCTTTTTGGAAATATCCCGGCTATACATATCATTTAGGATATTCTTAAAGGGCGTAATATCCATTTCCTGACGGGTCAAGCTGTCCACACCGTCTGTAATGGCGATATACCGGACATTGTGCTTGGGGAAGAAGATTTCAATATAGCTGCCGGCTTCAATATAATTTCTTCCCAGTCTGGACAGGTCTTTGGTGACGACGCAACCAATTTTACCCGCTTCAATATCAGCGATCATACGCTGAAAAGAAGGGCGATTGAAATTGCGGCCTGTATAACCGTCATCCACATAATACTCATACTGGAACATTCCATTTTTCTCTGCAAAGTCCCGAAGCATGATTTTTTGATTGCTGATGCTCATGCTCTCGTTATCACCGCCATCATCCAAAGAAATGCGGCAATAGAGAGCTGTAATTTTCTGCTTTTCTTGTTTTTTCCTGCTCATAGTAAACTCCTTCTATGAACAGGGACACGATAGTTATATTATACCATGTCCCTGTTATAAACTCAAATAGTCTTTAAGCCGCTTTCTGTTCTGTTTCGTGATTTTCCAGCCATTTTTCAAACTGCTCACAGGTCTGACGCTCGATTACCTGTTCAAAGGCTTCCTGCATGGTTTTCTCGCCGGAAAACTCCCGCACTACAATAAACTGCACTTTTTTATTTTTGCTTTTCTCCATAGGCTACCTCCATAGAAAATGCCAGACAAAGGATACTGGCAACGAAGTCCGGCAACAGACCTCAAAAAACCTGTAAACAATCGTCTGGCTTGTGATTCTTACTTTTAATCTTTTCTTATAAAACCTTGTTGCTTTCGTTGTCAGAGTATTATAAAAGGGAAGGAAATAACTAAAAAGCGCTGTATTGATGGGCTTTCTCCACATCTTCACCCCTGTTTTTCCGGCAACAAGGTCAGCAACCAAAAGGCAACTATCCCTGCAACAAACCACGTGAATCAGGCAATCCACTCCTTTGGCAGTTCCAGCTGACGGACTTCTTCCTCGGTCAATTCCACAAATCCATCTTTGTTGTCGGGCAGTTCGTTGCAGGAAGGTATCCGTTCCCAGCCACGCTGCCGACCATATCCTGCAAACATCCGTGGATTAGAAAAAGCCTTCCAGCCAGTCACAGCTGTGTTCATGATCTCATTGATACTGTGCAGCTGCCAGCGTTTTGGTTCCTCAAAGGTATGTCCCAGCGCTTCCTTGAACAGCTGTTTGGAACAAACCTGATTCCCGCTGTAATGCTCCAGAAACCCCTGAATCTGTCCGGCTTCGGTGTCCTCCGGCATGAAATCCCGCTGTACCTCTATCAGCCTGTTCTGTATCTCCTTGGAAAACTTCATGGAATACTCCTCGCTGCGGTAAATCATCATAGCCTCTGCCCAAACCTGCATGATATATTCTCTGGAAGCAGCTTCATTTTTCAGGATATGAACCTCTGCGCTTTCCGGATAGACCATGATGGGAAGAAAGCGCCGGTTTCCGGCTCTGTCCAGCGGGAGAAAATCCAGTGTGTTGGAGGAACCGCCGAACACACTCTGACGCAGCCGGTCTTTTGGATAAGTGTCATAGGGTGTTCGGTAGGTTTCCTTTTGACGGCTGATAAATGACCGGATTTCCTCAATGCTCTTGGCGTTGCTGGTAGCAAGCATTTCGGACATTTCAATAATCCAGTGTCCTTGCAATTTTACATAAACTTTATCATCATCCATCTTTTTTAAGTCATCCGAAAACCACTCATCCTGTATTGCCAGAAAGCGAAAAAATGTAGATTTTCCGGCTCCCTGACCGCCCACCAGACAGAGCATCTCATCATACTTACAGCCCGGATGGAATACCCGGCGGATCGCTCCCAACAGAAAGTGCTTGAGCATTTCCTCCACATAATCGCTTTCCTCTGCACCGAGAAAATGATGCAGGCAGGAGCGTATTCGAGGTTGTCCATCCCATGCCAGACTGTTCAGTACATCCCGAATCGGATGGTAGCAGTTTTCGTTTGCCACAATGGTGAGCGCAGCCAGCAGTTTCTTCTCACTGGTCAGGCAATAATTCTGCTCAAAGTAGAGAAGAAGATATTTTACATCAATATCGGTCAGCGCACTGGTAGTTCTGTGCCAACCCAAATTCCGGACAATATCAATCTGTTCTGTCAAAAGATTCAGGCGAATGGAATCACGCAGAAGCGGATCACAACAAAATACTGTTTTAAAATTCTCAATGGTGTTGGCTGGTTTTCCTTTTTCCGTTGTCGTAAGGATTTCCCGTACACCTGCAACATCCGCTGCATCACACTGGGGATTTGAGATAAAAGTTGAAGATTCATTGGACACGATTTCACCTCCCAAAACAGAACAGGCACCCAATTTCTTTCAAAATCAGATGCCCGTCAAAGTTCCATATCCTGTTTTTTCTGTTTCTCCTGTGCCTGCTTTTCACTGTCTTTTTTCCGTTGCTCCTCCATTCCTCGACGCAGCGCTTCCACAATGGAAGGCTTTGTCTGTTTTTTGATTTCTTCTGTGACAGCCTTCTTCTTATCCGCATGAAGCAGCGCAGCCTTCATTTTTTCCAGTGTGGACTGCATCGCTTTTCGGATTTTGCCAATCACACCATCCAGCCTTGCCACCGCATAGTCCCGTTCCTTTTTCGGCGCTTTTCGCTCTGGGGATTGCAGCCATGCTTTGGTGTCCTCGATCATAGCAATATCTTCCTGGTGGGTCATGGTTTTTACTTCATCTGTTACCAGTTCCACTGCCTTGTCATACGCAACGCTGGATACCTCATCAATCAGGCTGTCCACATCCTCAATTTTCAGGGTCAGTTCCTCCAGCTTCTGTTCCTGCCGGGCAAGTTTTTCTTTCTGCTTCATCAGGATATAATCCTGCTTTTCCAGATACGATCGACCGCCATAAGAAGGTTCCCGTTCAAAATGCAGACCATGCTTCTCGGAAATCTCAAACAGCAGTTCCCGACAGATTGCATCAAAAGTCTGTTTCCGGTTATTGTGTTTTCCTTTTGGCTTATCCGGATGGGGAAGCGGTATCCCCAATTCCTCCAACGCTTTTTCCTGCTGGGGACACAGCTCTCCATACTGATTTTTTGCATCAAACACATGGCGCTCCTGAATATGGGGAGTTCCCTCATCCATGTGCAGCGCCCAGTCCAGAATGTGAACATGAGAGCCAAACCGTTCTTCAAATTCCTGACAGAATTCCATAACTACCTTTAACAAATCTTCTGCGGAAGCGTGTTCATCCATCGTCCCCATCTGATAAACGGTTTCCTCCGGACAGGTCTTTTTGTTTTTCAGCAAATCTTCAACGGTGCGGTTACGCTCAGTGTGCCTTGCCTTTTCGTTTCGTGCATTTTGAGCATCCACATAATCGCCATAATGCTCGACATAGTAAAGTTTCTCAATCTCCTCAAAGCTGAAGTCTTTTGCATCCGGATTTTCTCGAAATGCCACAGATTTGATGCCGGTATAACAGTCCCAATAAACATTCTTCTTAGTCATTTCCGGATTGATGTGTTCGCTGTGTTCCACATCAAAACGCCGGTCGTTATGCTTTGGATTATAGGTTCCGTTTTTTCCGGCTCTGCCATTGTGTCGTGTCAGTTTCAATTCTTTTCCCTCCAATCTTTGCGAAATTTCCCCGAAGGGGAGCAGCGGCGAAGCCGCTAAACCTGCAAATTTTGCGGCAGGTACTACCCAATACGAATTGTCGCAAGGCAACAATTCTCCTTGGGCAAGGCGTTTCACCCTTGACCCGATGGGGCTGGCTGCCCTCAACCCGCCAATGGGCGTTTCCCCTTGACCCCAACAGGGCGCTGCACCCCTGTACCCAGCACAAAGGGATTGCATCCCTCTGTACTCCCGCCCGAAAAAACTGACGGCAAAAAACATAGCCAGTCAGCTCTTCCGGTTTTTGAAGACGGCTACTTGGTCGCTTTCTTCAAAAAGAAAAACCGATGCATTTCTCTTTTACGAAAAACACATCGGTTCTTTGCACAAATTTTTATAGCGTGGTTTTGTTGTTGCATCATTCCGGCAGGCTCAGGAAGCCTTGCAGCAATGCACCGGGGAACTGAAACTTTTTCTCCGTCCCTCCAAACACTACAATAATCAAGCCGCCTTGAATTTCTTTTACCGTACCCATACCAAATGCTTTGTGCCGAAGCTGACTGCCAACCACAACACGGGACAAATCCACCTGTTTTTGAGATGCAACTTCTGCTGGTTTTGGCGCTGGTGGAGTGTAGCGTGGCTTTTCCAAATGTTGCCCATACACAGCCGGCCTTTCTGCAATCTTCTGTGAATGCCGCTTGTCTTTTTCGGGCTGATCCATGTCCCTGACAGCTTCCGCAAAATCCAGAAACGGCTTTTCCGGCAAATCATCCGCCGAAGGAATCGGTGCTTCCATCGAAGCCTGTTGCAGAGCGAACATACTGTTATAGTCAGCATCTGTGATAACCGTATCCCAACCGCCACGGTTCTCGCCTTCGTGCCGGTCTATGCCGGTATAGCTCAGGCTGGCATCTTCGTATCTCTTGAACTTATAAACGGCATCGTTCATCAGCGAATCGTTGAACACACCGAGAGATACCAGTAACTCAAAATCTGTTACATCCAGACCTGTTACTTTCTTGAAAAGCCCTGGTTCCAGCTGTGTGATAACATCCTTCAGGCATCGTTCCCGGTAATCGGTCAGATACATGAAAACCGGAATGCGGGTGGCGAATTTAATCAGCTTTTCCTGAATCTGTTTGCGTTTGGATTTATACTCTTTTTCTTCCTCGCTCAGCTCCTTTTTCTCTTTTGGTGTGAGTTTTTCTGTACCCTCTTTCTTTGCCTTTTTTACGGCTTCGGACTTGTTGATAATGGTCTTTATATCCTCATTCAGACTACGGAAGCCTTCAATTTTCATCAGAGCATCCATCGCCGCCGGACTTGCCATTAAACGGGAAAGGGTATCGTTGTCCACATTGACAAGCAGCGCACTTTCCCAGCGTTTGGCAAGCAAGGTGGCAGATGTACCTGCCATAGCAATGTCCAGAACCTCACCTGCATCAATCTGCCGCATGGTGCTGCCATCATAGGCAATGACCGGCAGAAAATTGATAAACTCCGCCACCTTCTTTTCCGGGTTGCCTTCGTCAATGTTCAGACGGCAGCTGTAATCGGAAATCTGCTTGAGCGCCCGGTCGAGAGCGAAGTCAAACACATAACATTCCTGCTTGACAATTTCCTTTTTGCCGCCGTCTGTCGTGATTTCCCACGGACTCTGCACCCGGAACGCTGCCTGAAAATAGGTTTCCGGGCTGGACAGATTGCGCAGCATAAAAATGCCTGTCCATGGCTTGACGGTAACACCTGTTGTCAGCTTACCGCAGGAGAGAGTGATTGTCTTGCTCTCCAATGGGTCACGCATGGATTTTTGCACCGGCTCCAGAGCCGCTGCACCAATTCCAGCGCCCGTACCTGCACAAACATTGATGGTGTAATCATGATAGAAAGTATTCTGCTTCTGCATCAATAGATTTTTCATCGCATAGCAGGAAGCCACATTGGGGAGAAACCAAAGTGTATGCTGCAACACATTCAGCAGGCGTACATCGGCATACGGCATGGCAGGTTTTTTTGCTCCCAGCTTCAAATCATCCACACTGGTTTCCAGATAAGCACCCCGAATCAGATCCAGCCACTTCTGTACCTCATTTTCATAGACAAAGCGAGCCTCCGCACCTTTGCCTTTGGCAGAGAAAAAGACATTCAGGTCAAACTCGTTGAACTCTCCCTGCATGGCGATCTGACGGATACTGTCCGGGATACGGTAGGTCATCATCACCATGCGGGGCAGTGCCGCATAGGGATTTCCGTCACCCTGCCAGTTTTCCTTTGCCCGCTGTTCATCTGAGTATGTCCAGTTGTAAATCTGATCCTCGATAAATTCACCGGAATTCAGCGCCCGAAATGGCGTACCGGACAGATACAAATAATACATGGTTGTGATGGGCAGGAAAGTTTCATCGTAGGCGTTGCCACGATCATACTTATCCATATCCTCGCTGTCGTAGCTGTCCTCGTCCTCCTGCTCAAACAGCTTTTTGGCGTTTTCTTTCCATGCTCCGAAGTGGTACTCATCAAAGATAACCAAATCCCAGTTGGTGGAATGTACCCACTCGTTTTTTGCCTTGATGCCGCCGGTTTCCTTATTTACTCCCAGATAGTCCTGAAAAGAGCCAAAGCAGACGATGGGACGGGACTTGTCCGCTGTTTCATAGGTCAGTTCTGTGTTGTGGCTGATAAACTGCCAGCCCTCAAAATCAATGTGGCTGTTCAAGTCCTCCTGCCATGCGCTGACCACAGCTGGCTTGAAGGTCAGAATCAGAATCCGCTTGAATCCCATTCGTTTTGCCAGCTGATAGGACGCAAAGGTCTTACCAAAGCGCATTTTGCAGTTCCACAAAAACTTAGGGTAGCGTGTGGAATCCTCTTCATAGGCACTTTGAAAATAGGCAGCGGTTTTGTCCACAGCTTCCTGCTGTTCCGGACGCATGGAGAAACTATTGACCCGATTCTCCACGTTGGCAGTATGGTTTTTGACTGCCAGCACCGCCGCCCGCACATCGTCTACAGTACAGCGAAACCATTCGCCGCCCATGCCGGTAATCTGCTTGCGTTTCAAGACACGGTGAACATCATGGTCAGTGAACGAGGAACCATCTGGATACATGGCACTTTCCCGGTAGACAATGCGATAGGGGATGCTGCCATCCGGTCGTTTGGTGGGGTACTGCTGGGCAACACGCTTGTCCACATCAATGGCGGTATAGCCAACCTTCAAAAGCCCTTGATATTGCGGATTGGTGTCCTCATAGGCGTAAATCATCGGGTGGGCATTGGGGCGTTGCGGGAAGAAATCAGTTGCCATTACCGCCACCACTATTTCTTGGATGTGTTTTATCACACCCATGTCCTTTATGTTCACTCAATTTATCAGTATTTCTTTTGATAACCTCTCCAGATTTTGTTTTTATTTCTTCAATGTATGAATCTTTATCTTCTCTTCGATCAAATGTTCGTTCTACCATTACATTTTGTTGGGTATCTCGATCAAAATCTGGTTTTGTTTTTACTTCATAAAAAAATTTACTTTTCCCTGAATATGTTTCTCCGCTTAAATCCTGTACTCCAATATGCTTTTCATACATATCAAATGAATCAAAAACTCCTATATCTCTGTCCATTGAACCACAATTTGGACATTTAGGTTCTTGACAATCAAAAACAGTACTGCATTTACTACACAATACCAGCATATTTATCAACCTCTCTCAATAAAGATTATTCATGTTAAACTTTATTCAAAAATAGCATTTTTTACTTCTTAATAAATATAGTTAGCAGCAAAATTAGTTGCTGTTATTATCACCTTACTCATCATTTGCTACTTCAATCAAAGAGCCTTGACGAATTATTCCACTATATCCAAAAAGTACTTTTCCAGTCCTCCAATCTTCTATGTTAATACTAATATGGTCATCAAACTTATTGATGTGTACATTACAACGATGGGCATTATCTATTGGCAATCCTTCTGCTGGTACAACACCAGTGATTCTGGATTGATCGCAATTCCTCAAGTAGCCAACCATCAAATCAGCGGACACTGTGTTATAGCCAACCGACGCTGTTACAGTTCCCAACATCAGCTTACCATCAAAACTAAAGATATAATTTCCACTTAAACTCATATTGTATTTCTCCTTAAATTTGTAGTTTAATCCATTGTTCGTATGGTTCGTTCAACAAAAGTTATTTCATCATCGGTTAAATTGTATTTTTTATACAATTTATTATCCGTCCATTCCTCTTTAAAGTCAAGATAAGGCACAAACCGAAAACATTCTCTGGTTACATTTAGGGATGAAATAGCTTGTCTAAGTAAAAATCTGGGTAGTTTACATTTAAGGTACCTATCAAAATTTATAGCTTCTTGTTCAGTATCAAATACGCCAATATCTAAATAGGTTTCTGTATTTATTTGACCAGGTCCGATAATTCTCGTATCTGTAATGACTTTATAGCCGTCTTTGGGATTTACGTCTAATTCCCCATTGCTCGGAACAAGACGTCCTATAAGAACTTTATAACTGTCTATAATGTCCGTATTCTTGATAACTTCCTTACGAGAAACATAGCAAAAGCCAACACTGGTCAGCAACTCAATATCTCCCGGCTTTTGTTCGCTACGCCCACGGTAATTTGTGGCAAACCCAAAGGGGTTTCTCGGATAGGCGTGATTGCTATGGACATCAGGGCTAACATTTAGGACTTTATGAACAATCGAAACAGCCAAGTTTGAGCGAATCAATATGGGGAACTCGTTAAGCTGTCGCTCCATTATGACCGGATTATCATTGTTCCAATTTGTGATTTCACATTGCCCAGCATGATCTCTATCCCACAAAAAATAGCATATTCCTCCAGCGATATTAACCGCATCAAAACAGTCCTTACTTGATTCGTAGTCCACTAACTTTCTCACATGAGCATCATTTAACATCAGTTCACGAAATTCATTCAATCCCTTTCCTCCTGCATACCAACGTGCAGGGATTATCATTGATAAATATCGTGGTTTAAGTTTTATAGCTTGCTCAACAAAATGCTGAAAAATTGGTGCGGCACTCACACCATTTCCGCCATCATTTAACTGATACGGCGGATTGCCGATTATTACATCAAATTTCATCTTGAATATCTCCTCCGGTTTGGTCGTATGTATCCACTCATAAGCATGGGTTTCCAGCTCGTCCCCTCGCTCGTATTCGCTCTTGGACGCACCACAGAACAGGCATTTGCCGTTCTGCCAGCGATGCGGTATCCGCTTGTACCGGATATTGCCGCTGGTGTCCTCAAAAAGCGTGATGGAATACTTGCTGTTTGGATACTTGGAGCAATACACACTTCTCCGGGAGAGAAGGCTGGTCAATTCAGTGATTGCGATACCATACAGCTGCTTGTGAAAAATGTGGTCGATGCGTTCCTGTAAATCCGGGATTTCCTCTTTCAATCCCTCAATCAGTCTTTTGGCAATTTCCCGCAGGAACACTCCAGACTTACAAGCTGGGTCGAGAAATGTTGCGCTGCTGTCATGCCACAGTTCTTCCGGCAGCATATCCAGCATCCGGTTTGCCACCTCCGGCGGCGTGAACACCTCATCGTTGGACAGATTTGCCAGACAGGTGAGGACATCCGGGTTATACATATTGCTGTAAAAATCACTCATAATCCTGCACCCTCCTGTAATCGGTCAGCGGATATTCCCTGATGGGCGATGGGATAAATGCCTGAACTTCCTCGTCATACTCCCAGCCGATCATAAAAATATCCATCTGCTCCTCGTGTCCGTTCAAAAGCTCATCGAGTGCAAAATCACGGCGCTTCATCTGATTGCCTGTAACAAGGCTCCACTCTGCAAAAACAATGGGGGAACCGTCTGCCTGGAGCATGGTGAGCGCATCTCCGCACAGAATGTTTTTGCGCAGGATAAACCGTACCGCTTCCCGGCACTGTTCATTTGCCTGGGATTTGGCATTGGCGGTATATTCCTTGTCCCAGATGTCAAATAGCCGTTGGCGGCATTCCTCTGCGTTATCCTCCAAAATGTCAACTCCGTACAGGCTGGTCATTGCCAGTACCGAGTACCGTTCATAGTCAAAAGGGCTTTTTCCATAACGGTTTTTTACAACAGTCAGCTTCCTGCTGAGGACTTCCGCAAGGAAATTCCCGTTTCCGCAAGCTGGCTCTAAAAATCGGCTTTCAATCCGTTCTGTTTCATGTTTTACAAGGTCGCACATGGCTTTTACTTCACGCTCGGCAGTAAATACCTCGCCGTGATCCGCCACACGCTGCCTTGACTTTACCTGTTGTTCTGCCATTTCCTTACACCTCTATATCCACGCACTCACAGAAAGGCAACCACCTGCAAGATGGTGTACCTTTTCGCAGGTGCGTTTTCCGGTGTTTGAGAAGGGGCAAAAGGGCTTTTGTTCACAGATTTTGTATGGAAAAAGCCGGTGTTCTGTGGTATCATTTTCTTATAGTTAAAAAGCAGGCATTTTACAGAAAGGTACACAATCCTGTAAAAATACCTGCTTACAACAACTTGGCTTTTTCGTAAATCTCCGCACGATAGCGGAAGGTGGAAAGCGGCATCCCGCACAGCTTTGCAGCAGCTGTGCCTGTGATTTTGCCGTTCTTCCATTGTTGATATAGATGATGGAAGTTCTCTGGTAAAGGCGCTGGGGGTCTGCCAAAGCGGACACCTCTTGCTTTGGCAGCGGCAATTCCTTCTGCCTGACGCTGCCGGATATTACTGCGTTCATTTTCTGCCACAAAGGACAACACTTGCAGCACAATATCACTGAGGAATGTGCCCATCAGGTCTTTGCCCCGGCGTGTGTCCAGCAAGGGCATATCCAGCACCACAATATCAATTCCTTTTTCCTTGGTCAGAATCCGCCACTGCTCCAGAATCTCAGAATAGTTACGCCCCAGACGGTCGATGCTCTTGATATAGAGCAGATCGTCTTTTTTTAGTTTCCGCACCATTTTTCGGTACTGTGGGCGTTCAAAATCCTTGCCGGACTGCTTATCTATAAACAGATTCTTCTCTGGGATAGATAGCTCTTTCAGGGCAAGAATCTGCCTGTCCTCATTCTGTTCTCTGGTGCTGACACGGATATAGCCATATAAATTACCCATTATTTTTCCCTCCTTTCTCCCGACCGGGGGAATAGCTCCCAAATCGGACATTTTTCATCTTCTATGGTACTGGATACTTGATACCCCTGAATAAACAGACTGTGAAAATGCCGGGTGCAGACCCGGCATTTTGCAGTAATTTGCCCTGTAATCAGGCACTTTCCTTTTCTGTACGCAAAACCTGAAATCCATGCTGTTTGGCGTACTCTCTGGCAGCTGCCAACCGTTCTTCGCTGTACGGCGGGACAAGGCGGACAGACAACCGGGATTTCTCTATCACATAGGTTACGCTGCCCTCGGTGGTGCTGCGCTCCAACCGACACAGCAGCGGATACTTGCGACTGAACTCTGCCAGTCTGCGTTTCAGATCGGCGTTGAAGGTGTAGATGCTGGCAGTGTTTTCCGCTTCGTTCCAGTTGATAATGGTTTCTTTCTCATACTTAGACAGCTTCGTCATAAAAATCCTCCTCAAAGTCAGTGCTTTTCTCTACCATCCGCAGATACTTCTTTGCCTCGTAATACTTTGCCATCTCCATGCGGAGTTGCTGATAAAAGCAAGGATACCAGTGTTCCTCAACCTCATTTTCCATCTTTCTGGCAAGTCCCAGCATCCAGCGTTTTGCTTTTGGATCAACAGTCAATGCGGTCAGCCATTTGAGCCTTGTCACGGTGTTGTGGTGATTGGGACAGGCAAAGGCATAAAGAATTTTCTTTTCTTGAATACTCAAATTCATGATTACGCCATCCTTTCTTTCTTGTTCTCGTGCGAATTTCCGCCGCTGTCCAGCCAGTTGAAGAAGGCTTTCTTGCTAATCTTAATCAGTCTGCCGCTGCGCACTGCCGGAAACCCCGGTGTGTGTACCAGCTCATAAGCACTGGCTCTGGAAATCCCCATGATATGTTGAATATCCGTAACATCCAAAATCAGGGGCAGAGCGTCATAGTCGTTCCATTTTGTTTTTTCTTTCATATCGGTGTTCCTCCTTTATTTGAATTGATTGATTTTCATTTTCCGCATATTGCCGTTCTACCTGTTCCGTTTCCTTCATGCTGCCCTGCTCGACATACATGAGTCACCGATTTTTCGATGCGCTCGCCCTCCATTTTCAGGAGAGGTCATGGCGGTTTATCTCAGTTCAGACGGTCATTCAGTTGTCAAGGTACATGATAGAATGGAATTACCATCTGATGTCATCATATCGCTATAACCTTGACAAAACAATAGTTTTGCAGTACCATGAGTGTAATGGATATAATCAAATTATAAAATTACCATAAATAGATGGGAGGAGATTGCATGGACTTTGAATTTGTGCGGCACGAACCGCTTTATGACCGTATTCTGCTGGTGCTGACGCTGGACAAGCAGAAGATGAAAGAGCGTATCTTGATTGGAGAAGAACTGCAAATCCGGTTTCGTTTACAGGGATATGCCGATGCAGAGGTGCTGTGTGATATTACACGCCCTTTGGGAACCATGCTTTCAGCGTTTGAGCATGATCCGGACGGCGAATGGAACCGCTTTGGTCTGATGCCCCTGCGAGAAGCGTTGCACTCTAACCGTTGGAAGCAGCCAGGACTGGAACAGGCTTCCGGTGATTTTCTGGCAAAAAAATATCTCACCGGTGATCCGGTGAGAATGTATGTGGCACTTCGTATCTGGAACGAATATTTGAAGGCAAGAGAACCACGAGATCGAGAATCTGCCTGTGAGCGTTTTATCGGAAAAATAAATGGCTTCACAGCCTTATTTATGGGAAATCCACCCCTTGACTTTGATGAGGATACAGGAAAGCCCAAGCATCTGAATATTTCTACGCATATTTATGGTTCTGTACCGCATGAAGATACCCGGCTTGACCTCTGGTATCCGGACAGCAAACGAAATACGGAATGTGTTTCTGCCTATTCCTCCCTTTATCCGCTGATTATCTATTATCTGAACCGCCTGAACGATTGGGGGCTTTATTTCCGGAAATGCAAAATCTGCGGGAAAGTATTCCTTGCCAAAAGCCAGAGATATGAGCTTTGCAGTGATAAGTGTCGTAAAAAGCAATCTCTCAAGAACAAGCATGAGTTTGATGAACGAGCCAGAGAAAACAATTATGATCTGCTCTACAAAAACGAGTGCCAGAACTGGAGAAACAAAATCAATAAGGCAAAGAAAACCCCCGGCTTTCCTGCCGACCGTTTGGAAGAAATGCTGGCTGCTTTTGAATCCTTCAAAAAAGAAGCCTTGCAGCGGAAACAGGCTGTGAAAAAGAAAACAGCCAGCCCGAAGGAATTTTCGGACTGGCTGCTCCGACAGAGCAATATCATTGTGGAACTGGCTGAACAGGGAAACTGACATTTCAGCAGTAAATTATTTCAGACCGAATGATTTCTTCTGCCCGGTTGCGAATGCTGTTCATTGCTCTGACCCATGCCATCTGATCACGAGCTTTCAGTTCCTCCGTGATTCCTTCGGCTTCTTTCATCTGGACAATGATATAATCCAGCCGGTTCTGTGCCTGCTCATTCAGATCTGCCAGATATGTCCATAGTTTGCCAGATAAAATCAGGTCATTATACCGGGCTGGGTGGTACAACTCCAGATAGGCTTTGTGCATCCGTCCCCAAACCCCAATGGGGCGGTTTTCTTCCGGTAACTGCAAGTCTGGAATGTAATAGTCACCGACCAGCGTATAGCTGATGCCGTTTTGACAGGTTTTCTTCGGTAAGTGTTCCATAAGCGACCTCCTGTATTCGATTTTTCTCCGAATCCAGCTGATCGTGTCCCTGTTCATGTCAAATTCAAGGCAGCTGAACTCTTCATCAACAAGTATGGCACATCCTTGCCGGTTTTCTGATAATTCAAGCCATAGGAGTTGTTGTTGGAACGGGTTTCTGAGGTGTTGTAAAGGTCGATTGTCTCCTTGCCCAGCACCTCGCTGATTTCCTTGAGCGTGGATTTCTCCTTGCCGCCGAGGAAAAGTGTGCAGTCACAGTTGCCCGTGATGGTGTCAGCCGCATCCTTGTAGATGGTCTTGAGCTGAGACTGGGACTGCAAGATGATTGACGCCGAAATTTCCCGGCTTCGGATGGTTGCGATGAGCTTATCAAACTTCGGGATTTGACCGATGTTCGCAAACTCATCCAGCAGACAGCGCACATGGACGGGAAGCCGTCCGTTGTAAACGTCATCTGCCTTGTCGCAGAGAAGGTTGAAGAGCTGGGAATACATGATTGCCACAATGAAGTTGAAGGTGTCATCGGTGTCGGAAATGATGACGAACAGCGCCGTCTTTCGGTCTCCGATGGTGTCCAGCTCCATCTCATCGTAGCTCATCAGCTCCCGCAGCTCTGCGATGTCGAAGGGCGCAAGCCTTGCACCGCAGGAAATTAAGATCGACTTGGCTGTTTTTCCCGCCGCCAATTTGTATTTGCGGTATTGCTTGACCGCGAAGTGATCCGGGTCACGGGCTTCCAGCTCGTCGAACATCTTGTCCACGGGATTCTTGAAGGTTTCATCGTCCTCTCTGGCTTCTGAGGCATTGATCATTTCGAGCAGGGTAGTAAAGTTTTTCTCGTGATCAGGTGCCTCGTACCAGATGTAACCGATGAGGGCTGTATAGTACAGCTTCTCCGCCTTCACCCAAAAATCTTCGCCGGACTTATCGCCATCTCCCTTCGTGTTGACGATGATCGTATTGACCAGCTTGAGGATGTCCTTCTCGCTGCGGATGTCGGGTAAGAGACTGGCATTACTGCCAGCCCCTCCCCTAAGAACCGTACGTGACAGTTTCCCGTCATACGGCTCAAGCCTATCGTAAGGCCTCGTATAAAACGAAACCCGGCTCAAATCAAGTAACCTGGTTCATGCAGATTTCGGTGACACCAGGGATGTACCATAATAGCGGGCCATTTCCTGTTGTTTTCGGTGCTAAAATGCGTCTTGAATCCTGTTTCGGATGTAATTCTTTCTCCGCATACAGGGCAGCACCGTTTCTGGTTGTTCCAGATTTTAACGAGTTTCTCCCGTCCTTTGGTACTGTTCAGCATTCTTTCTCCGTCACGTTCCTCATAATATCCCGTCCATTTTTCATCGAATGGGTTAGCTTCGGCGGCGATTTTCCTGAATCGGATGATTTTAGTATTTGCCGCGTATTCCAGCTTGAGGTATTTTTCACCGAAATCTTTACCGCGGAAAGCAGGCTCTGTTGCAAACGTCCACGTTCGGTTATCAATATGGAGCCAGTATTTGTTGGCAATCCATTTCCTACCTTTTCGCTTGTGTCTGCGGCAAGCCCACCTCCATAGGCACTCGAAAATCCTGTGGTCAACCAATCCAAAAATATCCGCAGAAACTACATAGCGATGGTAGTTGACCCAACCACGAATGACAGGATTTAACTTGCGAATGAGCAAGTCCTGTGTGGCTGTTTTGTTCTCCCTAACGATAGTCCGCACTTTTTTGAGGAAGGATTTTATCGCATTCTTTGACGGCTTAATGAGCAATTTTCCGTTGTATTTCCGAACGTTCTGTCCAAGAAAATCAAAACCGTCGCTGATATGTGTGATTACCGTTTTTTCCTCGGAGAGTTGCAGGCCGCGTTCCGCCAGAAAGTCCTTGATGAGCGGGATAACCTCGTTACGTAGAGTTTCCGGGCTTTTTCCGGTAACGATAAAGTCGTCGGCATATCGCACGAAGTTAATCTGGTCGTAAACAGTTTTACCTGCCACCGTCCGTCTCATAGGGAATCTTTCTTTTAGAATCCGCTCCAGACCGTCTAAGGTCATGTTCATCAAGACTGGCGATATTGTGCCGCCCTGTGGGGTTCCTTCCTCTGTTGGAAAGAGCTTTTTGGTCTCCACAAAGCCACATTTCAGCCACTTTTCGAGCATTTCCTTGTCCATTGGGATATTTGCCAGCAGCCAGTTATGGCTGATGTGGTCAAAGCAACCCTTAATGTCTCCCTCCAAAATCCATTGAGGGGAACCGGCTCTGCACAAATCGTTGAAGCATTGCCCGATAGCATCGTGTGTGCTTCTTCCAATTCTAAAGCCGTAGGAGTTCGGGTCTGCCAGAGTTTCTGCCAATGGTTCCAATGCAAACTTATATAATGTCTGCATGGCGCGGTCTGTCATCGTTGGAATACTCAGCGGGCGTAATTTTCCGTTTTTCTTCGGGATGTACACCCGTCTGAGAGGTTGGGGCTGATAGCCCCGGCGTTTGAGTTTGTCAATCGCTTCGAATTTGCCTTTTGGCGTTTTCCATAATTCATGGTCTACACCAGCGGTATTTTTGCCTTTATTACTTGTCACACGCTTCACCGCCAATGCCTTGGCATAGAAAGAGTGCGTCAACAGCCATTGCAGAGATTTCACCTTGTTGTAATGACCGCCTTTTTGAGCCTTTACGATACGCATTTGCAGCTTTTTAACATAGGCCTCCGCTTTTTTCCAATCAATGGATTCCCAGCTTTGTGCCTTGTCAGCAGGCGCACACAGTTTTCTGTTCATTTGCGATTCCTCCTCTCAAAAGTTCTGTAAATTCTCTCGTAAAGATAGACCTGCTGGAAGTCAGCCCGCTTTCGCGTGGGATACTGTTTCAATCCCTATCCGTCCTCATTACAAGGTCGGCATTCGCTTTTTCCAGCGTTCCTTACCCGCGTTTCTATCGGCTTTCCTTGCGGTCAGCTTTCCGAATATCGGAGAAAGCGCGGGCTTACCACGTTTCACGTAATCAACCGTGTAGGTTAGGTGCCGCCTATCCGCCGGCAGTCCTGTTTGTCCATGTGTTCCCAGCTTACAGGGGAACATCCGACTGCACACCTTTTGGTTCAGGCTTATCAGCAACTTTAGCCTGGTTCCCACTAACGACGTTTAACAGCGATTTACTTACATTCACCATACTACACAAGCCAAGCTCCCCAGCCGGACGTTGCTTCCAGCTTTTCGCCTCTGCCTCGCGGTTTCGGCTTGACCCTTTCGGGAGGGCTGCCTTTTCTCGCCATGCTGCCTCACGGCCGTTGCCAGCCGCTTCGGTGACGATAGGCTACTGCTAATGGAATAACAGGTTCGGTCAATGCCGAACAGTTTAATTACGCGACCTCGTGTCGCGCGTACGCGAATGGGTTGTAGTGCATGGATTTTTTGAAATTGATGGTGTTCAGCGACTTGATGACATAGCCGCCCTTTTCGAGCATCTTGCCGCACTCCACCAGCACTGTACCCTTCGGGTCAGTGACCACATAGGAACTGTGCATCTGCATCAGGTTCGGCTTCACGAAAAAGCGCGTCTTGCCTGAGCCGGATCCTCCGATGACGAGGATGTTCTTGTTTCTGGCATATTTTGGCTGCTTCGGGCGGCTGTTCATGGTCAGGAACTCCGTCTGCGTCAGAATGACATTGTTGGAGAACTCTGGGTCCATGTACGGCTTAATGTCCTCCGGTTTGCCCCAGCGGGCAGAGCCGTACTCTTCGCCTTGGCGGAACTTCTTGCGGTTCTTGCCCTTGACGTAGACCGCCAACTTGAGCAGCGCACCGGCAAGCACACCGATGAGCAGATCAACGGGATGAAAGCTGGGCAGCGGATTTGCGAAGGCAGTGCCGAACACGGCAAATCCGTTTGTCAGCCTGTTGATGAACGCCGTGCCGGGTGCAAGTCGGAACACGGCGGCAATCTTATCCGCAAAGTAGAAGGCGAAGACATACGGAAGGTTCAGAAGAATGAGCTTCTTCACATCGGGTTTGTTCACAGCTCCACACCCCGATCCTTGGTCTTGACCTTGACTTTCTCCTTGTGCTGCGCCTTGCTCTGGGCTTTCTCCTGATCCAGCTTGTGCCGGATGGACGGCTGTTCCTTCTGCTTGACGGTTTTTGCGGAGAACTCCTTGAAGGCGGCGGTCATTACATCAACGTCCCGTCCCTTGAAGAAGACAAGATAGCTGGGCGGCTCAACAGAAACGTCCTTCTTGAGTGCAAAGTCCAGACCGTATTTGCTGGCAGTCCGCTCAAAGGACTTGATGTTGCCGTCTGTCACTTCGATGTTGGAGATGGCGGCGTTCTGACTCATCAGATGCTTGATGGACTGCTTGCCGCGATAGGTTTTTGGCTGCTGCATCTGCTTCTGCGCCTTCTCAATCTCCTGCACGAACTTGTCCAGTGCCTTTTTCAGCACCTCGGCTGAGATTTTGCCGCCCTTGATCATGATTGCAACAACTTTGGTGTTGACTTCATCCTGCATTGCAGTGATACCTCCTTTCCTTGAAATGATTGAGGGAATGCTGCCTCAGCTAAGGCGGCACAATCCGGCGACAGATGGTTTTCATTTACGCTGTCCTCCTTTCCGAGCATTGCTCACGATGGTATTCATTAAAGAGTGTCTTCACAAAGGCTATAATCGTAGGTCTTCGGCTTCTTTGACCCTGCCGATCTGTCCTGCCCGTAGAAATCATGATTGACGAGCGCGGAGTAGTAATTGTCTATCGTCAGAGAGGCGTTATACAGAGCGGTCAACAGGTACGCCCGGATATTACGGATGTCTGACGGGTTCTTGTTCATTGCTTCCAGAACGTACTCTATGTGGCTGCTATTCAGCTTGAGAAAGCGGGACTTAACCACTTGCTGCGGCATATCCTCGCCATTGATACGGATGGTCGGAGCGGTAGAGCAGACGGCATCCAGCATGATGTCCATGATCTCCCGGAAGCGGTCTTTATCGAACTTCGGATCCTGACAGAGAATGCCGTAATCAAGATTCTCTTTGATAATCTCTTCATACTCGCTTCGCTCATCCATCCTGTCCATCCCATCAAGATTGATGGATTGATAGTTCTTTGAGAGAGTATTTCTTTCTTGGGTAATTACTTGATCAGTATTTATTTGTGCGGACTTATCCCCGCGTGGATTATCCACATCTGGCTTCTCCACACATGGATTTTCCGTGTGTGGCTTTTCCCGTTCTGGTGTAGACTCCTGCGGCTCTTCGTATATCTCAAAGATTGTGTTGCTCATCCTGCCTTTACCGTCTCTCTGCCGGTGCCGGACAAGGTAGCCGTGCTTTTCAAGCTCACGGAGCGCGGAGAGAATGGCATCCGGACCTTCCTTGCAGATTGCAGAAAGTCCCTTGGTTGAGAACTTCCAGCCATCATTAAACGAGAGCATCTTTGAGAGTAGCCCGACTGCCTTGAGTGACAGGCTCTTGTCTCGGAGGTGGAAGTTCGCCATGACGGTATAGCCACGATTTTTGTTTACGCGATAGACTGCCACGAAAATCACCTTGCTATCTTGGGAAGCAGCTCTTCGCCGCACTTTTTCTGGAACTTCATTCGGATGACCTCCTTGCCCTTCGGCGTGAAGTAGGTCTGAGAACCGGTGTAGCAGTACGTCACAAAATCGCGGACGATGAACAGTCCGGCATTGCTGTCCTTGTTGTAGGGAAGAAGCTGCCCGGAAGGAGATCGGAACAGGTACTTTTCTTTGAGAAGGAACTGGACGAACTTGCGCTCTGGGATTTTCAGTTCCTTCGCCGTCGTTCGGATATTGGTGCAGTCATCCGGATTGATGAAGGCGTCGTAGTAATCGGCTTTGGGCTTTGCCGTGTTCAGCTCACACTCAAGAGCCTTTACGCGATTCTTTTCTCGAATCAACGCCTGAGCGAACTCCATGATGACCGCCGGTTCCTTCTGAATGCGTTCCAGAAGGGAGTCCGTCATGTAGCCGCCGGTCTTGCGGATGGTGGGGACAACTTCATCGAACAGCCAGTGTTCAAACTTCTCAGCAGCAGGGAGTTTGCTGTGAACAATCAGTCGGTAAACATCGCCCTCCGGTATATAGGAAAGGGACTGCATACCACCTCTTGTAAGGGTGTCCCGTTTTAGGACACCCTTGCAGTGATCAATAATTGCCTTTCCGGGTCGGGCATATCCAAGCGCTTTCGCAATATCTGAACCGCAGAACAGGAGTGTTTCCCCTTCGAGGATCGTTCGCACCTCACCGAACTGTTCATTCTTGAAGACTTCGATTTTGTTATTCATGACTGACTTCCTTTCCGGCAGCAGATGCGCCATTTTGATTTTTGAGAGTAGAAACGGGCTTGCAGCAGTAGGGACACTCTGCAAACACGCAGGACTGATATTTCCAGAAGGGACGATGAAATCGACAGCTTCGGCACTCAGGGAGAATGCCATCCGCGCCGCTGTCAAAATGCTCAAAGCCGGGTGTGGTCTGCATCAGCAATTCGAGTGCTTGCAGATCACCGGCTGTCATGCGTTTCATACTTAAAAACTCCTTTCCTTCGCCGCATCGCCAGCAAATATTCCGGCTTTTGGGCAACAAAAAAAGAGGGTTTGCTTCTTACTCCAAATTGGAGAAGAAACAAACCCTCTTCGTTTACGATGTAGTTCAGATGATTTCTCGGATGGTATGAATGACACCGAGCAGCAGCCCGATGAAGAAGGCGAGTCCTCCGATGAGACCGCCTATGATTAAGTTCAATGCGAAGATGCCGACTGAGCCGGAGATACCGTAGCCGCTGGGAACGAGCCAGAGGCACATCCTCCGGATGCCGAATGGCAAGCCGACGCAGATCCACATAAGGAAGTAGTCACATACGCCGTCAGGCATATAGATCGGCTTGAGAAATGACGCGAGGCAGAACGCAAGCGCGATTGGAAGCACAACCTCCTTCAAGAAGACTTTGATAGCACCCACTATATCCTCCTTCTGCCGGAAGTGTGCAGCAGCACCCTCCGGCTTGCTTGATTATTGTGAAAGTCCTTTGTTTTCGGTCAAAAAAAGAAGGGACTAAGCCAGAATGCCTTGATTTTCAAGGTCTTTCTGATTTAGTCCTATTATTGCACAATAATCCTTGGTAATGATGATCCCGATTTTCCCGTCCTCCATATCCGCCATCATGCGCTGAAAATCCGGCCGGTTGAAACTGGCCCCGGAGTATCCGTCATCTACATAGAATTGGATGTTGGGAAAGCGGCGGTCAATGGCATACTGCTCTAATATTCTCTTTTGGTTTTGGATGCTGTTAGACTCCCCGTCCAGCCCGTCGTCCTGGCTCAGACGGCAGTACAGGGCGGTGATTTTCCCTTGGTTTGACTGACTCATACGGTCCTCCTTTTCTCCAGTCAAACCGTCCAGAGTTTGTGTGATGTTACCTCTGGCGGGGCAGTTTGTCCACCCCTTTCCGCAACTGTGCGGGAATTTTTAAGATCCATGTCAATAAGCGTTTTCAGTTTGTCCTCCGGCGAACAGGCACCGTCCGCGGGGAACACGGAAACCACATGGATCAGCCGTCCGTGGCTCAGCTGGTCACGCTCGGCCACAACTTTTTCCGCCCGGCCGGGCATGGGAATGACTTTGGGCATTGCGTCCCTCCTCTACAGAATGTGAGGGGCCAGAAAACGGCAGATTGGGTCCGGCAGCGTTGCCAAACCCAGTCTTGCCTTTTACTCATGCCCGAAAAGAAAACTCCCCTTCATCCCCCTCCCGAAAAACCGGGCAAGTGAATACCCATATTAAGAAAAGGCGCGAGGTGTTCCATAAAAGGAGCACCTCGCGTTTGGCCTCTTGCGGCATGAGATGTAGGCGTGTATACTAAGCATAGCCGTTCTCGAAAAAGAGAACAGAGAATAGGAGGAACGCCACAATGGAGCAGACATTCGGCAGTTATGTGCGGGAAAAGCGGATGGCCCGCGGACTGTCCCTGCGCGGTTTGGCGGCGAAACTGGAAGTATCCCCAGTCTACATGAGCAACATGGAGAATGACCGAAGGCCGGCGCCTACCAGGGAAAAACTGAACCACCTCATTGAGATCCTGGGGCTGTGCCAGGCAGACGCCGAACAACTGTTGGATCTGGCCGCAAAATCCAAGACCTTGCAGGTGTCCGCAGATTTACCGGAGTACATCATGGAACGGGATATCGTCCGGGCCGCCCTGCGGACGGCAAAGGAAGTGGACGCCACAGACGAGGAATGGCAGGAGTTTATAGACCGCATCACCCGGCGGGAGAAACCGGGAAACTGAAATAGGAGGCAGGCACATGCGGAAGTATTATACCGAGCAGACGATGGAGAGCATCGCCCGGCGTGTGCTGGATGCCTACGATGAGCGCCTCTACCGGGGGCAGCCCCGCGCCATCCCTATCGAGGATCTCATCGAGCGCCACGGCCTGATACTGGAATTCCAATACCTCCGCAGGAATGGCCGGATCCTGGGGAAAACCGTTTTTGACACCGGCCTGGAGGCCGTGTACGACATGGAACTGGGCGAGTATACCCTGTTCCCGGTGAAAGCCGGCACGATCCTCATAGATGCCTCGCTGTGTGAAGAAGAAACCAGCACCGGCCGCCTGCGATTTACCGAGGCCCACGAACTGTCCCACTGGATCCTGCACAAGGGGCTGTACACAGGCACCGGGGAGAGCGCGGCGCTGCAGCCTGCCGTCAGGGAAACCAGTATGGAGATCCAGGCGAATATGCTTGGGTCCGCCCTGCTCATGCCCATGCCAATGGTCAAGCGGTGTTTCTACCAAATGCGGTCCGGCCGGGATAATCAGGCCATTGTTCAGGCCATGTCGGAGGTGTTTCAGGTATCCCGCCAGGCCATGCGGATCCGGCTCACCAACCACCATCTGCTGTAAAATTTTTTACTGTGGTGTTCTCAAAATTGAGAACACTTTAGAAGGAGGAACGCCATGCAACAAGTGAAAAGAACCCATGCGGTGCGCTGCCCTGTGTGCGGTAAAGGGCGCGTCATTGATGCCGCAGCCGACGTGGATCCGGGGCGCCTGCACCTCTACGGCCCGGAGCATGCGGACAAGGCGGAGCTGTTCTCCAAATGTCCAAAGTGCGGGCTGCAGATTGGCATCTCCTTTGAAAAGGCAGGACATTCCTAAAAGCAAATAAAATATAGAGTATCGACCTCGTCAAGCGCACCAACCGCCCGCATCAGCAGCGGGATCCACCGTGTTCGGAGCCTTACAGGCAGCAGTTCTGCTGTGCTGTAAGGCTCTTTTTTTGCGCTTTTCCGCGGCAGAACAGCGGAAAGGCACGAAATGCGGAACGCCTGGCAGCCCTACATAGCAAAGTACCCGTGATCCCAACTCAGAAGTTTCCCCTAAAAAATCTGAGATTGGAGATCACGACTATGGAAAAATGGCAGGAAAATCGCAACTACAGAAAAATCAGGGACGAGAATGGAACTGTCATCGCCAACATCATCACCGTGGATGGTAGGGATGTGGCGGTCACAGAGGACGTATTCGCGGCGTATGCCCAGATGGACCGGCGGGAGCGGTATCTCAGCGAGGATCTGCCCACTGGCAAGGTCCTCTCCATGGAACAGATGGCAGAGGACGGCGTTTTGCCGGACTATGTGGGCGCGGAAACGGCGCCCAGCGCCGAGGACTGCGTCCTTGCACGGGAGTCGGAACGGGAGCGGGAAGAACTGACCAGCCTTCTGCTGGCGGCGCTTATCGCCTTGGAGGACCGGGACAGGCAGCTCATCACCGCGCTGTTCTACGACCACCTCTCCACCAGAGAATACGCCCGGCGAATCGGCGTGACCCAGCGGGCCGTTATCAAGCGCAGGGACCGGATCCTGCGGGACATGAAAAAATATTTTGAAAAATTTGCGGCGTGAGGGTATTCACCCAGCCCCTTTTTCGGGAGGACAGCGAAAGGGGGAAATACCTCCCCCTTCGCTGCTCCTTGAAAAGTGCATACCAGCAATGCGGGTAACACGCAGCCGTACCCACCCCACAGCGCGCGCCAAGACCCGGCCCAGTGGCCGGTGAGCGATTCCGCCTGTGGCCGACCCTGGCAGGCCGGACAAGAGATGGAACGGCTCGAATAATGACACACCAAGCACGGCCTGCGCGTAAGACAGGCGGCGCTGCTCCGGGATTGAAAGCAGTAGAGATCCCGGAAATATGCCCGTGAGGCCCCGGCCAGGGGCCTGCCCGCATTGTTCCCGAACCCATCGGGGGGGCGAGTGCGAATACGATGGGAACACGAAAAAAGATAAAAGGACGGAAGTATCCATGAAGAAATATACCCATGAAAAGGCCCATGAGGAAATCGACTATATTTTTAAAACCCTATTGCCTCAGAGGGGCATGGCGGAGCGGCCGGAACAGATCCGGCTGTGTCACAGCATCCTGGACGCCATGCTGGACGGCAGCATCGCCCTGTGCGACGCGGGGACCGGCATCGGCAAGACCTTCGCCTACCTGACCGCCGGCATCCTGCATGGCAAGTGCCGGGCGGCAGAGGGTAAACCGCAGCGTCCTATCCTGATCTCCACCTCCAGCATCGCGCTGCAGAGCGCCATCCAGAAGGAGTACCTGCCCCTGCTGTCCAGCGTGCTGCTGTCCGAGGGGCTGATCTCCGCGCCCATCGAGGCGGTCATCCGCAAGGGCAAGGCCCACTACGCCTGCGACGCCCGGCTGGAACGGCGAGTCCGTCAGGTGGAGGGCAGCCATAAGAATCCCGCCGCCCGCCAAGCCCTGCACACCGCCTGGCATGTGCTGGATCTGGACCAGCTGTCCGGGATGAGCAGTTACGACCGGGAGCGGATCTGCGTCCCCAAGCGGTGTAATTGCCGGCGGAAGGACTGCCGGTACCGCTGTTTTCTGGACGCCTGCCAGAGCGGGCAGTACACGGTCCAGGTTTGCAACCACAACCTCCTGCTGGCGGACCTCATCCACCGCAGCCAAAAGAAAAAGCCCATCCTGCCGGACAGCGCGGCCATCATCATAGACGAGGCCCACAAACTGCCGGAAACCGCACGGCAGATGTTCGGCGTGACGCTCAACGCACAGGACTTCGCGGAGCTGATCCGCAGCCTGCATGTGGAACGGTATGTCCTCGCAGCGGAACTGCTCTCCGAAGCCGTGGTGCCGCTGACGGAGAAACTCTCGGTCCCGGTGGAGGAAGGAGCCGGATTTGACGCCTACCAGATGTTCCTGGAGCGGCCGCATCAGATCCTGACGGTGATCTGCCGTCAGTTGGAGGGCCTGCTGACCAGGGAAACCTGGCGCCTGCTGTCCGCCGTCGCCTCTACTGTGTCCCTCTTTTATCTGGGGAATCCCGAGATGATCTTCTACGCGGCAGACGACGACCACGGCGGGGCCATGCTGTGCGGCACGGTGTCGGAACTGGCAGCGCAGCTCCAGACCACGCTCTGGCGGCAGGACCAGCCCATCATCCTGACCTCCGGCACCCTTGCCGTTGGAAAGGATTTCAGCCGGTTCCGCACCGCCACCGGCCTGACAGGGGAACGGTCCGTGACGGAAACTGTGTGTCCGTCCCCCTTTGACTATCAGCACAACTGCCTCCTCTATCTTCCCCCGGACCCGATCCCGCTGGACGCGGCGGACTACTACGACCGGCTGGCCGCACAGATCCGGCAGCTGGCGGCGGCATCCCACGGCCACGCCCTGGTGCTGTTCACTTCCTACCTCGCCATGTCGGCGGTCAAGGAACGGCTGCAGGCCGCGGCGCTGCCCTTCCCCGTATTTACGATGGGCAGACGCCCGGCCCGCACCCTGGCGGCATTTCGCGCCGCTCCCGGCAGTATCCTGCTGGCCACCGGTGCGGCGTGGGAGGGGCTGGACTTCGCCGGCGACGGCGTGTCCCTGCTCATCATCCCGCGCCTGCCCTTCGCCTACCCGGACGCTGTAAAAGAAAAAGAGCGGGAGGACTACCCGAACCTGCGGGAGTTCCTGCGCTCCGTCGTTGTCCCGGAAATGCAGATCAAACTGCGGCAGGGCTTTGGCCGGGCCATCCGAACGGAAACGGACACCTGTGCCGTCGCCATGCTGGATCCCCGCGCCGCCCGCGGCCGGAGATATTTCCAGAGCATGGTGGAGGCCCTGCCGGAGATGCCGGTGACGGGCAGCCTGCGGGCAGTGGAACAGTTCTACCGTGACCGCAAGGGCGCCGGTTATTTCCGGCTCCCCAACGCAGGATGAAATTATTGCATTTGCTGCGTCTGTTCGCCATTCCTTGGTGGTGTTGGTAATGGCTTTCGTGATGCTTTCAGGCTATACTTGCGTTGCAAATCAAGAAAAGGAGGCAGTCAGACATGGAGCAGACAAAGGGTCTCTCCTGCCAGATCCCGGAATCCCTGCATGCCAGGGTGACGGCGGAGCGCGTCGCGGCAAACCAATCCCTCAGCGAGTACATCACGGGACTACTTACCAACTACTATGAAAATGGAGGAAAAAAAGACATGGCACAGACAAGGACAATGGCATTTCAAATCAGTGAGGACCTGTTCCAGCGGATCAAGGACTATCTGGCCCACGAGAATGAGCGCCAGGGCCGGAAAGTGACCCAGAAGGAGTTCGTGATTGGGCTGATCGAGGACGCTCTGGAGCGGTGGGAGCAGGAAACAGCGGATGCCGATCCCGGCGCACCAACTGACACGCTGGATCCCATAGATGAGCCGGCAGACAGCGCCCCGTCCTGGGAGGCTGAAGAAACGGAAGGAGGAGCCAAGAATGTGGCAGAATGAACTGGAGGCCATGATTGCGGCCGGCGGAGCGCCCTGCAGGGCTTGCGGCCAGCGGATGCTGAAAGCGGACGGCTGCACCTGGACCCATGTGAAATGCGGCAACCGGTACTACCGCCGCATTAAGTACGGCGAGGATGGCATGGCGCATGGCGATGCCCGCTGCCACGATTGCGGCGCCAGGCCTGGGCATTACCACCATGTGGGGTGTGATGCGGAGCGGTGCCCGGTGTGCGGAGGGCAGCTCATCAGCTGCGACTGCGACATCTCCGAGTATGTGGAGCGGCCACCCAGGAAGAGAACAACCAAGTAAATCAGGATCCCAGAACCGCCCGGAGCGCCCGACAGGGACGTTCCGGGCGGTCTGTTTCACAAGAGAACCGGAGGTGAGAAAACGTCGGAACAGAGAGCCAATCGTTTCACAGAACAGGAGTTGGAGATTGCCCGTGGGACGGACCTGCCGGACCTGCTGGCGTCTCTCGGCTACACCGTGACGCGGATAGGCCGCTACTACTCCACCAAGGAGATGGACAGCCTGCGGATCAAGAACCGCCGCACCTGGTATCGCTACTCCGAGAGAGTGGGCGGGGATGCCATCACCTTCCTACAGCATTTTTGCGGCAGAAGTTTCCCGGAGGCGGTGGAGGATCTGCTGGCATTCCACGGCCGCACCAGGGACGCCCCCGCGGAGCGGAGCAGGCAAACTGAGCAGGCGCCGGAACCGCCGAAACCGTTTGCATTGCCGCCCAGGCACACCGATGCCCGCCGAGTGTACGCCTACCTGAAAAAGCGCGGGGTTTCTCCCCAGATTATTCGGAGTTTTATTTCCGCAGGACTGCTGTATGAGGACTCCGAGCATCACAACTGCGTGTTCGTAGGGTATGACAGGGACGGCAAGGCTGCCTTCGCCAGCCTGCGGGGCACCTACGACCGGGACGGCAGCGGTTTCAAAGGCGACGCCGCCGGCAGCGACAAATCCATCGGTTTCCGACTGCCGTATGCCCCGGACAGCAGGAGCGTGTATGTGTTCGAGGCACCTATCGACCTCATGAGTTACTGCACTTTGCACCGGGAGTTCCACAGCAATGCACTTGCCCTGTGCTGCCTGGATGACCGCGCCCTGTCGGTGTTTCTTCGGGAGCATCCCACAGTGCGGAAGGTTGTCCTGTGCCTGGATCACGACCGCCCCGGCCAGGAGGCCGCGGAGCGCATGGGCCGGAAATACGCGGCGGAGGGATATGCCGTGCAGACGCTGTCCCCTCCCTCCCGGAAGGACTGGAACGCCTATCTGACCTTTGTGCAGCAGTTCCGGGAAAGGGGGCGGTGACCAAGTAAACGAAAATAAAAACCTGAACCAGCAATTTCTACACAAAAGGAGGAAAGAACGCTTGAAAAGCAAGACAACCAGGCATGGCCTGAAGCGCATGACGGCCCTGCTGCTGGCCGTGGTTCTGTGCGTCGGCATGGTGCCCACCGCCTTTGCCGCCCAGCAGGACAGTTACCACGACCCCGCTGAGAACTGGCAGGAGGCCAACAACCGCACCAACGAACTGGACGCCAACGCCACCGTGACCCACGAAACCTTTAACTGCAAAGTCTGCAAGCAGCAGACTTCCTTTATCGTGTTCCGCACCCCGGAATATACCAGGGATGGCCAGACGGCCATGAGCCGGAATGTGAAATACTCGGACGGCACCTTTGTAGATGGTTCCGGCAAGGGTTCCATTCTGGACGGCGTACCCGGTGAGGATGCCTATTACACTGCCTACCACTGGACCAAAGCCGTGTGTGAAACCTGCGGCAGCATCAACACCAACATGGCCAAGACGGACTACGGCTACCTGAAGAACGTCTATTGGCTCTACGATTGCGCGAACAATTTTTTCGAGGAACTGCCGGAAACCCAGACCATTGAGCAAGCGGACAGCGAGTATCACCGCGTCATCACCACCAGCGGCGAATACTGCGGGTTCTGCTACGGCACCTTCAAGGAAACCATTTCCACACTGGAGCGCCACACAATGGAGAACGCCATCCGGCCCGAGTTGGCCCATGACCGCTTTGTGGAGATGGATACCTGCGCCGACTGCGGCTATGCTGAAACTTCCTACACCGCCGCCAAGGCCGTCATTGCGGACTACTTCGGCGTGGTGGACGGCCAGCCCCACACCGTCACCGTGTCGGACTTATCTGAGGCCGGTGTGACCACTGCCATCCGCTACGGCCACAGCGCGGACGCCTGCACCCTGACCAGCGCCCCCAACTACACCGAGGCCGGGGACTATCCCGTGTACTACGAGATCACCTACACCTACCACGACACCGACATGGTGGAGGACGGCGTGGCGTATGTCCATCTCAGGGATGAAACCACTACCGAGGACGGCTCCTGCACCTGCGGCTGCGGCAATCCCGACTGCGGCTGCCAGGACCCGGACTGTGACGGCTGCTGCTGTGACGACAAGGGCTGCGGCGAGAACCACAACTGGACGTTGCTGGACAGCGTAGCCCCCACCTGCCTGACCCTCGGCTATGACCGTTACCTGTGCGTGGACTGCGGCATGATTGAAAAGCGGGACTATGAGGCCGCGCTGGGCCACGCCTACCAGAGTGTGGTGGTTCGGGACGCCACCTGTGAAGTCCCTGGCAAGACCATTGATATTTGTGAGCGGTGCGGCAATGTGAAGGAAACCGACCTGCCTCAGACCGAGCATGAATTTTCCACTACCGTCATTCCGGCCACCTGCACCAGCCCTGGCTACACCCTGCGGGAGTGTACCGTTTGCGGGGAGCAGCATATTGAGGACGTCACCCCGGCGCTGGTTCACAACTACGTTTCCAAAGTGACCCCAGCCACCTGTGAGGGCGGCGGGCGCACCCTCCATATCTGCGAGGGCTGCGGTTCCAGTTTTATCACGGATTACACGTCCCCGCTGGGGCATAGTTGGGATGAGGGCAAGGAGATCACCGGAGCCACCTGCACCGGCGAGGGTATGACCGAGTACACCTGCATCCGCTGTGGAGCCACCCGTCTGGAAGGCGACGAGGCCGCAGGTCATATCCCCGGCGACCCGGCCACCTGCACCCAGCCACAACTCTGCACCCGCTGCGGGGCTGTTATTGAGAACGCTTTGGGCCATGACTACGCCGAGGAAGTGACCGAACCGAACTGCACCGAGATGGGCTACACCACCTACACCTGCACCCGCTGCGGTGACACCTACAAGGGCGACTATACCGAGGCGGCAGGCCACAAGCCCGGCGACTGGATCATCGACAAGGAGCCTACCACCGACAGCGAGGGCAGCAAGCATAAGGAGTGCGAGGTCTGCGGTGAGAAGTTAGAGGAAGAAACCATTGAGAAGATCTACAATCAGGCCACTACGGACAGTAAGGGCGAGGCCGTTGTGGGCGGCTATCTGGTGATCGTCACAGATACCGACACCAAGGACCCCGTTTCCAATGCCACCGTGACCCTCCATGCGGACGATACCCTGTCCATCCGTCTCCCCAATTCCCGCCTGCTGGACTATGCCGACCAGACTACCGTGACTGTCCTGCTCACCAAGGATAAGAGCGCCGTGGAGGGTATGTTCGTTACTATGACTGACAAGCACGATAACTACTGTGCCGGTAACACTGACAGCAATGGGCAGGTCACTGTTCCCGGCACCAGCGGCAAGACCAATGAGGACGGCAATACCACCGTTGGCTGGGAGGACGAGGACGGCGACCGCTGGACACTGACCGTCACTGTAGAGGACTACGAAACCGGACGCCCCATCGAGGACGCAGAGGTGTCCATCGGTAAGGGCGGCAATATTACCGTCACCCTGCCGGACGGCACCGATATGGACGAGGACAACCGCATCACCGTCACGGTCACAGACAATGAGCGCGACCCGCAGGAGGACGTGACCGTCATCGTCAAGGGCGACCTCGGCCAGCGGGAAACCGGCGAAACAGACGAGGACGGGAAACTCACGGTTCCCGCCGTCACCGAAACCGAATATCACGGGGCCTATATTGTCGGCTACACAGACGGCACCTTCGGCCCGGAGCGCAGCATGAGCCGGAGCGAGGCGGCGGCCATCTTTGCCCGCCTGCTCTCTGACAAGTTGGATGAGCGCATCCCCAGCGGAAATAATGTGAAGTTCAAGGATATTGACCCGGATATGTGGTATGCGGGCTATGTGGAATATCTCACTGGCTACGGCGTGGCCGTGGGCTACAATGACCGCTCCTACCGGGGTGATAAGGCCATCACCCGCGCCGAGTTTACCGCTATGGCGGCGCGGTTCTTTGATGTGTACGGCGATGGAGCCGAGGAAATCATGGAGCAGTACGAGGGCTTTTACGATGTGAGCGACGGCTACTGGGCTGCTGAGTATATCAAGGACGCCGCCATCCACGGCTGGGTAGAGGGCTACGGCGACGGCACCTTCCGGGCCGACGATCCCATTGACCGGGCGGAAGTCGTCACCATTGTCAACCGCCTGCTGGGCCGCGAGGCTGACGAGGACTATATTGCCGATAATCACCGCCGTCTGGTGATGTTCCCCGACGTGTCCTCCCGCCATTGGGCCTACTACAACGTGCTGGAGGCCGCCAACGCCCACACCGCCAACCTCACCAATCCCGAAACCTGGGAGAAGTGATTTATCTGCGTGCCGCGGCCCCGCTGTGGGCCGCGGCGCTTTTATACCACAATCCACCCTACATGAAATGAAAGAAGGAGAATGCACCTATGCTGAAGATCGTAGCAATCGGAAACCTGACCAACGACGTGGAACTGAAGGTCCATGAGGCCACCGGCAAGCCCTACGCCATCCTGCGGATTGCCTCGGACCGCCGCTACCGGGACAAGGAGGGCAACCGCCTGACGGATTTCATCTCCATCAAGGTCCGCGGCCCGCTGGCGGAACGCTGCGCAGAGTTTGCCTGGAAGGGCTGCAAGCTGGCCGCCTCCGGCGACTTTGAAACCATCACTTTCGCGGACGAGCCGGAGCGTCAGCCCGGTTTCCTCATCAAAGCCACGGAGGTGGAGTTCCTGTCTCCCCGCCGCGTGGAGGAAAGCGCCGTGTCCATGCCTGCGGACGGTATGGATGAGGCTGCGGCCTGAGCGCCATGCGTAATACAGGCATTGAATACACCAGTGCGGAACGCACCCCCACCATTCTACCGGATCTGGCGGAGCTGCTCCCTCCTCTCAGCGGGGAGCAGCTTGCCGCGCTGGAGAAGGACATCCTGCAAAACGGCTGCTATGCGCCCATCATCGTCAATGAGGATCTCGTTGTCGTAGATGGCCACAACCGCCAACAGATCTGCACCCGGCACGACCTGCCCTACAAGATGGCGGTGTTTGCCTTTGACGATCTGCTGGAGGCCAAGCAGTGGGCACTGGATACCCAGAAGGGCCGCCGCAACCTGGACAAATGGGAGTTGGGCAAGATCGCCCTGAAACTGCGGCCGGAGATCGAGGCCAGGGCAAAAGAAAACATGTCTCTGGGCGGACAGGCATATAAACCCAGCGAGGAAGGTTTGACAACATTGTCAAACCTTCCTCCCGTTAATACACGCAGAGAGTTGGCTGACTCTGTCGGTATTGGAGAAGTCACGATGGGGAAAATCATGCAGATCGACGAACACGCCCCCGCCGCCGTGAAGGAGGCCCTGGATAAAAGGGAACTGTCCGTCAACCAGGGGTATCAGATCACCCGGCAGGTACAGGATCTGCCGAAGGACGAGCAGGGGCAGGCGGCGTTGGAACTGGTGGAGCTGGAAAAAGCGAAAAAGGAGATCCGGGAGAAAGATGCGGAGATCGACCGCCAGAGCAAGATCGCCGGTGTGTTCTGCAAGGCGTATGAAAAGGCTGTTCTGCTGACGCCCACAGAGGAAAATGTGCGGATCTGGGTCAAATGCACCCGCATGACCAGGGAAGAAATGGAGGATACCATCCAGGAGTCCCGTGAGCTGGCTGGGGTGTTTACCGCCATTGCCGGTTTCATGGAACGCCTCCTGCCGGAGAGGGGGACACTATGAATGAGATAAGTGTGCGGACGTGGCAGGAGCGGTTCCGCGCTGGGGATTTCAGCAGCCGGGATCGTGCTGTGCAGTGTGAGGCCGGCTGGTACGACTGGTTCTGCCGGGACGACGCCCTGGCCGGACGCCTGAAGAAAATCTCCGGCGTTGTGCTTGGAATCACGGATCCCTTCATTCTGGACAACTACTATGTGTGGTTCAAGAACAACTGCCCGCTGGATGGGCCGCTCTATGACGACGTCCGGTTTGAGCCTCTCACCGGGGAGCGCGACGGGAAATACTTTGTCGTTTCTTTGGACAGCCCCCATGAGCGTATGAAGTGGGCGCTCATTACAGAGCGGTATGGCTACGACGCGCCGGAATTTGAATGCGGCAATGTCCGTGACATGGTGAAATACATCAACGCCATCGCCCCGGAGCTGGCACAGGGGATCCAGCCTCGTTTTGTGCTGGAGAAAGCGGCTGTGGGCGAATATGTCCGGCAGCATGAGGGGAAAAGCAGTTACAGCATCCGGCGGGCGGGAGATCACCTGTTCGCCTACCAGTCCCCCCGTGACTGGAAGTGCCGGACGGTCGCGGTTTCGGACTCTCTGGAGAATGTCCCCCAGGGCTTTCCCGCGGAGCAGGCCGAGCAGCACGGCATGCTCTATGTTTTCCCAAGCGAGGCACCCTCCCTGGACAGGGCCGACGTGGTGCAGCGCGCACAGCGCAGGAAGGAGCAGACGCGATGACCAGGAGATCCCACGGCCGCCCCGCACTGCCGCCCAAAGCCAAGGCCGAGATCCTGGAGGTGCTGTTCGCCAACATGGAGATCAGCGGCGATGAGATCGCGGCCATTTTGAAAAAGCACCATGTCTCCTGCGACATTGACGTCCTGCAGGACCGCTACCGCAGGCAGCTGGGCCAGCGCCTCATGGCCAGCCTCCGGGACGCCTCCGGTGAGCGCGAGGTTCTGTCCAACGGGAAGGGGCGGTATGTTGTGCTGGAGTGCTGCAGGGATCGCCAGCAGCTTGCGGCCATCCGTCGCCGCATTCAAAATCAGGCGCATGGCCTGAACGCTTCCGCCGGCAAGGTGAGATCCCGCATCACTGTGCTGGACCGCCTGATCGCCCGGCTCAGAAAGGCGGCGTGACGTGAAAATCAGGGACCTGATCGCCGCGATTCGGAACTACCCCGCTCTGCGGCAGGCATTGGAGGAATCCAACACCGAATTGGATCTCAGCCGGATGGAATGCGCGCAGCTCCAGAGCAAGATCAACGAACTGGAACCTCTGGTCGACGAATACTACCAGGAGAGCTGCGGTAAGGAATATGCCGCCAATCAGGAGCGCCAGAAAGTGGAAACACTGAAGAAAGCCCTTGCGTCCTTTTGCCCGGCCCTGGACAGCACGGAGCAGCTCCGGCGGTTCTATGACACCATCGCCCCAGATTTTGATGATGGTGGTTTCCGCCTCTACGACGCCGCCCTGGCGATCTCCGGCTATCCCAATCTCCCCGGCGAGTTCCCCTATGAGGACAACTGCGGCGTTTTTGACTATGCTGACGGACACCAGCTCCTGCGGTACCTGACTGCCCTGCGGTTCCATGCTGTCCAGTGGGAGGTCGTGCCCGGCACGACCTATGAAAAGGCTGTCCTGCTGGATGTGGATACCGTCACCCCGGAATACCGGGCCTTTGAAAAGCAGCTCTATACGCAGACCCTGCGTGACTTGGGCTTTCAGGGCCTTCTGCCCCAGGAGCAGGAACGTCGGATCGGCAAACAAAAAGAAAAACGGAAGGAAGGTGCTGAGCGATAGAACAGAAACCTGACAACGGGATGAGCAAGGAAGCCTTCTGGGCGCTGATTCAGGAGGCGAGAACCGCCTGCGGCCAGGATATGGACGCGATGGAGGACTACCTGCGGGAGCGCCTTGTGTCTATGGGACCTGCCGCGGCGAAAGATTTCCATGACATTCTGCAAGCCTATGAGGATCTTGCGGACCAATACGGCCTGTGGGACGCCGCCAGCGTGATCAAGGAGTATGGCTGTTCGGATGACGGTTTTATCGATTTCCGCGCCTGGCTGATTGCCCAGGGGAAAGAGGTATATCTGAACGCACTGAGGGACCCGGACACGCTGGCAGAGGTAGAGCCATACGGCGATTGCTGTTTCGAGTGTATGTCCTATGTGGGCGATTACGCCTATGAGCAGCTCACCGGCCGCAGCGCCTACGACGAGATGGAACCAGACAGGATCGAGAAGATGCGGGACGAGCTAAAAAAGGATATCGTCTACAAAGACGGCATCCAATACCCCAGGGAGCCGAAGGACCTGCCACGGTTCCTACCCCGGCTGTGCGAAAAATACGGCGGGCCGGAGCGTTTCCTGGCGGCGCCATCCACATGGAATTACGACCTCCATGAGATCCGCCGGCTGCTGGACGAGGGCAAGGTCCAGGACATGGCTACCAAAAAAGAGAAAGGGGGCGGCGCTCGGTGAGCGAGGGATACGTCATCGGCGTGGACCACGGTTACGCAGCCATGAAAACTGTCCACGGTTCCTTCCCCTCGGGGCTGGTGGCCTATGAGCATGAGCCGTACACCCAGAAGAATGTGTTGGAATACGGCGGTACGTACTATGTGGTAGGCAGCGGCAGGCAGCCTCTGCAGAAAGACAAGACCCGGACGGAGGACTACTATCTGCTGACCCTGGCAGCCATCGCCAGGGAACTTGACTGCCGCAATGCCGAGCGCACCTGCTCCGTCATTCTGGCTGCCGGCCTGCCCCTGACCAGTTTTGGCCGGGACAAGAAGAAGTTCCGTGCCTATCTGCTGCGGGACGGCAAACCGGTGCCCTTCCGCTATGAGGGCCGGGACTATACCGTCACCGTCCGGGATGTGAAACTGTTCCCCCAGGGCTATGCCGCTGTGCTGACCCAGACGGAGCTGCTGGATGAACCGTCCGTCATCGTGGCGGACATCGGTGGCTGGACAGTGGACCTGATGCGCTTGGACAACCGCCTCCCCAATGCCGCCACCTGCCGGAGCTTGGAACTGGGCATGATCCGCTGCATCGACGAGATTGGAGAACAGGTGCGGCGCGCCCTGGGCGTCTCCCTGACAGCAGCGCAGATCGAGTGCGCCCTGCGGGGCGACGCCAGCAGCCTCCCGGACGAGGCGAAAGGCATCATCCATGCCCAGGCGGATCTGTATGTGCAGAACCTGCTCTCCGCTATCACGGAGTGCGGCCTGGACACCCGCGCCATACCCGCTATTTTTATGGGAGGCGGAGCGGCGCTCCTGAAACGCCGCATGTCAGCCACAAACGGCCTGTGTCGGCCCATAATCCTCGACGACGTATCCCTGAACGCCAAGGGCTATGAACGGCTTGTACGGCAGATGTCGGGGAGCGGCGCCCATGCCTGAAAAGCGACGGCTCAGCCTTTCCTTCTCCCTGGCCCAGCGGGAGCAGCGGGACGCATGGGAGCGCCTGTCCGCCGTTGCGCCCGGCCAGCGCATGGACGCCGTGTGCAGGATGATCAACGGCTACATGGAACAGCAGGAACTGCTGGAGGCTGTCCGTAGAATCATCCGGGAGGAACTGGCAGGCGTTTCCTTCCCAAAGACCACTACGCAGCAGGAGCAGGCCGGGGCCGTCGATGAGGACGTCCTCGGCTTTCTCCGTGCGCTGCAGGAGGGAGATGAGATCACCTGATACGATATTTTGATATGTTCGCCGGGATCATCTGCATTCACATCATAGATGGAGAACTGCGGAAGGAGGCGGCCGCATGATTGGTTTGAAAGATCAGTGTTTCGGTGTCGAGGTAGAAATGACCGGCATCACCCGTGAACAGGCCGCACAGGCGCTCGCGAACTATTTTGGAACTACACCCCGGTACAAAGGCGGGACTTATGATGCTTGGGTAGTCCGAGATGCAGAGAATAAAGAGTGGAAACTGATGAGCGACGGGAGCATCCATGCAGAGCGAAAGACATTACATGGCTACGAACAGACAAATAACAGGCAATATAAGGTAGAGATGGTTTCGCCCAAATTGGCCTATGCGGAGCTGCCCAAGTTCCAGGAGTGTGTGCGGCAGGTCCGCCGTGCAGGCGCCAAAGTCAATGAGTCCTGCGGCCTGCACATCCATGTGGACGCGGCCAACCACAACCGCCAGAGCCTGAAAAACCTTCTGAGCATCATGTACTCCAAGGAGGATATCTTGTTCAAGGCCCTGCAGGTGAATGAGGCCCGTGCCGCCCGTTGGTGCAAGAAGGTGCGGGAACCTATGCTGCGGCAGGCGCGCACGCTCTCCGCCGAGGAAACCAGTGACCTGACACAGTTGGAACGCATCTGGTATGAAGGGGACGTCAGTGCCGGAGAGCATTATAACTGGACCCGCTATTATGCCTTAAACCTGCACTCGGTGTTTTATCGCGGCACGGTGGAATGGCGCTGCTTCAACTCCACCCTCCATGCCGGCCGGGCGGCGGCCTATATCAACCTATGTCTTGCCATATCTGCCCAGGCCATCGCCCAGCGCAGTACCGTCATGCGGAAAACCCACAGCGACAACGAACTGTTCACCTTCCGTGTCTGGCTGGTGCGTTTGGGCCTCAATGGGCAGGAGTTCAAGAACACCCGCGACCACCTGTTGGCCAACCTGGACGGCGACCGCGCCTGGCGCTATGACAGGGACAGTTATGAAGTCAATAAAAAGAAGAAAAAGAGCCGAGAGATGGAGAGGTGACAAGATGAAGATCCGAATTGAAGAAGATGTTCTGGAGGGGACCGGGACAGAGATCATGGACCAGCTGCGTGGGCGTGTGTTTGATCCCACGGAGTTCCCTGATACGGAGAGTTACATCTGGTTTTTGCAGAGCAATGTAATCCGTGCCACCGGGCTGGACTTCCCGCTGCCGGAGGGAGATGTGGAGCAGCAGGCGCAGACCCTGTTCGCCCAACTGGCGAAAGTCGGTGCTCTGACGATTCTGGAGGACTGATATGACGGAACGATTGTACTTCGCCTATGGCAGCAACATCAATCTGAACCAGATGGCGGTCCGCTGTCCTGCCGCCCAGGTGGTGGGGCCTGCGGTTCTGGATGGCTATGAACTGCTGTTCCGCGGCAACCGGCGTGGGACTGGCGTTGCCACCATTGAACCTCTGCACGGTAGCCAAGTCCATGGCCTGCTTTGGAACCTGACGCCAGCGTGTGAACAGTCACTTGACATTTACGAGGGATACCCGCGCTTGTACGAGAAAGGGGACATCATCGTCCGCACCATGGACGGCAAAGAAGTGACCGTCATGGCTTATATCATGACCGGTGAACTGTGGCGGGACCCGGCTATCCCTTCTCCTTCCTACTATGGCGGTATTTTGGAAGGATACAAACAAAACGGCTTGCCGGCACCCGAACTGGAGGCCGCGCTGAAGAATGTCCATGATGAAGTGCGGCAGGCCAGGCATTTTGAACGGATACAGGAGATGGATCTATTTTCTGGCAAAAAACAGGGCAGGAAGAAAGATCATCATGAACGATGAGGCTTGGGAGGTGTGATATGTCAGGTAAAATGATCTCCCTGACGGGAGAACTGCACATGAATTCCACAGGATTTTCCGTAACCGTTGAGGCACTGGAAACGCTGAAAATCATTGGTATCGCGTATGGTGTTTATGACCATGCGGAAGATCTGCGGGATTGCCGCGTCACACTGGAGAATGGGGAGCGGCCGGCACTGGTTGTACAGGAAGATGTCAGTCTGCATGGAAGCCCTTTCTGGAAAACCATCCGCACCATCACAGAGGATCCAGAGCAAATTCAGCGATATATGGCTTTCCGGGAAACTGTGGAAATGCTTCGCCAGGCGGAACGGGAGCGTGATTCCATGCGGCAGCATACCGACCGCAGCGTGGGAAAATGTTCAGGGACCCGTCCGGCAAAAAAGGTGGAGCGCCATGAGCGATAACCTTTTGACGGTCCTTGTTGTAGAGCCGGCGAAACCGCCGTATGTTAAGCAAATCCCGGACACTTTGCAGGCCATGCAGGAGATTGTTGGTGGGAATATCGATGCCACATACCCCTTTGAGGACCCCGTGGCGCTTGTATTCAACAGCGAGGGAAAATTCAGTGACCTGCAGCCGAACCGGCTGCTCCGGCTGGAAAACGGAGATCCGTATGATGTTGTATGCGGCACCTTTTTCCTCGCTGGCCTCGGTGGGGAAACCTTTGTGTCTCTGACACAGGATCAACTCCAGAGATATGGTGCTCTGTATAACCGTGAGATGTTGTTTCCATTCCCCAAAAAGAAAGAGAGAACAGATGAGCATGAACGATAAGACCATCTTGACAGCGGAGTCTGTCACAGCGGGACACCCGGACAAATTGTGCGATACCATAGCAGATACCGTGCTGGACTGCTGTCTGGAACACGATCCCAACGCCCGCGTTGCCTGCGAAGTTCTGGCGACCGCGGGCAAAATTGTCGTCGCCGGAGAAATCACTGCTCTGGCTGTGCCGGATATCCCCTCCATTGTCCGCGACACGGTGCGCCGGGCCGGATACAATTGCAGAAACTTCGATGTAGAAGTTCTCATCCACCCCCAAAGCCCGGATATTGCAGGAGCCGTAGCAAGCGGCGACCAAACTGGAGCCGGCGACCAGGGCATTATGTATGGCTACGCCTGCGGCGAAACGGAGCAATTCCTGCCCCTCCCGGTGGTGCTGGCCCACCGCTTGACCGCCCTGCTCTCCTATGTACGAACCACGGGCCAAATCAATGACCTGCGGCCAGACGGCAAGGCGCAGGTGTCTGTGGAGTATGAGTTTGGCATTCCCCAGCGGATCGCCGCAATCGTCCTCTCCTGTCAGCATGCGGAAGATAAGGATCTGTCACAACTTCGGGAGGAACTGCTGAAGGTTGTCATCAAGCCCGCTCTTCGTATCTTTCCAGCGGATGAGAATACCCAGATTCTCATCAATCCCTCCGGCCGCTTTGTGCTGGGTGGGATCGAGGCGGACACCGGCCTGACCGGTCGCAAGCTGATGGTGGACACCTATGGAGGGCTGGCGCCCCACGGCGGTGGCGCGCTGTCCGGCAAGGACGGGACCAAGGTGGACCGCAGCGGCGCCTACATGGCCCGCTGCATCGCCAAGAATATTGTGGCCGCCGGCCTCGCGGAGAAATGCACAGTCGCCCTGGCCTATGCCATCGGGCGGGCCGAGCCGGTGGCCGTCGACGTGGATACCCACCTCACCGGCACATACTCGGACAAACTGCTGGAACAGGCGGTCCGCTGTTTCTTTGACCTCACGCCCGCAGGTATGATCCATACCCTGCAGTTGAACCAGCCGATTTTTGCGGACGCCTGCAACTATGGCCACTTTACCAGGGCAAACCTGCCGTGGGAGCAGACCGGTCAGGCCGGAAAGTTTGCGGAGCTGTGTGCGCAGTTGGATCACGGAGATGGTGGCGGCTGAAATATATAGCATCCTGTTCTTTTGGTAAGGACAGCATCGCCACCATCCTGCTGGCGCTCCGCTACGGGGAACCGCTGGATGAGGCGGTGTACTGCGAAGTTATGTTTGACAGCCATATCTCCGGCGAGGTGCCGGAACACCGGGACTTCATCTATGGCACGGCCATCCCCGCGCTGGAGCGCATGGGCGTAAAGATCCGCATTCTTCGTGGGCTGCAGACCTATGTGGGGCTGTTCACCGGGCGGATCACCCGCGGGCCGAAAAAGGGCCTGCTCCGCTCCTTTCCCATCTGTGGGCGATGCGCCGTCCAGCGGGACTGCAAACTGAAACCGATTTTACGGTACCAGAAAAGCCTCCCGCCGGACACGGTCCAATACATCGGCATCGCCAGGGATGAGCAGGAGCGGCTGCTCCGGCTGGACGGACGCCGTGTTTCCCTGTTGGACAAGTATGGCTATACGGAACAGGACGCAAAGCAGCTCTGCCGGGAGGCGGGGCTGCTTTCTCCTGTCTATGACTTCACCGACAGGGGCGGCTGCTGGTTCTGCCCCAACGCCAGGCGACGGGAACTCCGCCATCTCTATGACCACCACCCGGATCTGTGGGCCAGGATGCTGGAACTGCAGGCCCTGCCGGGAAAGGTCACTGAGAAGTTTAACCGGACCACGACATTTTCGGAAATTGACGCAGGTTTTCGGCGTGAAGATGAACAACTCAGCCTATGGAAAAACGCCGCATAGCGGTGAAGGGAGGTTTCATGCCAAATCATATCACAAATTTGATCTCATTTGGAGATCAGCCAGAGCAGGTCGCCGCTTTCCATCAAATGCTGCGGGATCTGCGCCAGAAGGATGGTGTTTACGGGAGCATCGATTTTAACAAACTCATCCCTATGCCAAAAGCCTTAGACATTGAATCCGGAACCAAGACAACCAACGGCCTTGACGCATATCGCCGGTTTATAACTGGTGACAAAGCCGGCGCGGAGGCTTTCCAAAAAGAACATCCGGAGGAATGGGCGCTTGGGAAACAGGCGTATGAGAATATTCAGCAGTACGGTTCCCCCACCTGGTACGAGTGGTGTAATAAAAATTGGGGAACCAAATGGAATGCGTATTCCTGTGTGGAACTGGGTAAGGATGATGATACCCTGGAGTTCTTTACTGCCTGGAGCAGCGTCCCGACAATTTTGGAGGCCCTTTCGAGAAAGTACCCGGATCAGACTATCTCCTACTGCTGGGCAGACGAGGACATCGGGAGCAATGTGGGAGAGGCTGTATACAAAAACGGAGAAATGATCGATGCAAACATCCCGGAACCCGGATCCAGAGAGGCGTATGAACTGGCGTCGGATATCATGGGGATCGACCTTGCAGACTTTGACCTCTATCTCTCTGCGGATAAAAGCACCTATGAGTACCATGAGGACCCACCCAAAACAAAACGTACCAAGGATGGGCCGGCGAGATGACATTTTACGAACAGGAACTTCGGAAACTGTTCGCAGACGGCACGGTGATCGGCAGCCCCAAGTTTATAGGCCGGGCCTGTTTGGGAACGCTGGGAAAGGACCTCCGTGTCCGTGTTCAGTTTGTAACATCGGGTCATGCGGATCACTATGACGCCATCAGCATCACAGTGCTGAACCGCACGGACGGTGTAGTCGATAAACTTCGCCTCCGGCTGAAGGATGTTCTCGGCGTCAAGCAGGTGCCGGGCAACCCCAACTTCCGCAGCGGCGTGTTACCATACATCTGGGATGACTATGGGAAAGTAGAGTGGTACGCCTTCCGGCCCTCCGCTGCGGATTACACAGCCATGCGGGGGGCCGTGAGCGAGTACCTGGACGTGTTCCGGGACCGCACAATCGAACAGAATCGCAATCGACCAAAACTCATTTACATCTGTGCGCCCCTGCGTGGCGAGGTAGAGAAAAACATCGCCTTCGCCAGAGAAAAGGCACGGGAAGTGTTCGCGGAGGGTGACGTGCCTATCTGCCCCCATTTGATGTTTCCTCCCATTGCTGACCCGGAAAATCCGGCACAGGACCAAGCGGCACGGGAAATGGGCCTGCGGCTGGTGGAGTCCTGCCAGCAGGTCAATGTCTACGGTCCCGTCTGGACGGAGGGAATGTGGGCGGAGATCCGCCACGCCGAGAGGCTGGGCATCCCTGTCCTGACAGACCAAAAGGAGCTGGGTCGGCTCCAGCAAAAGAACACAAGAAAGAAGGAGAAACTTGCCTATGAGCGATAACCCCCAGTGGGAAATCATCCAAGGCGACGCGCTGAAGGTGCTGTCCGGCTTTGCGCCTGGGACCTTCGACGCGGTGATTACAGACCCGCCCTACGCATCCGGCGGGCGCACCCAGGCGGAAAAGAACAAATCCACGGCGAAGAAATACTCCAGTATGGGCGACCATGCCCCGCCGCCCTTTGATGGCGACGCCAAGGACCAGCGGTCCTGGACCCGGTGGGCGGCGGAGTGGCTGTACGATGCCCGGAAAGCCTGCAAGCCGGGCGCTCCGGTGTGCATGTTCATCGACTGGCGGCAGCTCCCCGCAGCTACGGACGCCCTCCAGTGGGCGGGCTGGATCTGGCGCGGAACTGCCGTCTGGGACAAGGGCAACAGCCGGCCCCAGAAGGGACGCTTCCGCCAGCAGGCGGAGTACATCGTCTGGGGATCCAACGGGGACATGCCCATCAACCGGCCCGTGCCCTGCCTGCCTGGCGTGTTCAAGTACGGCAATCCCCAGAACCGCATCCACCTGACGGAAAAGCCCCTGCAGCTCATGCGGGACATCGTGAAGATCACCGAGCCGGGCGGACGGATCCTGGACCCCTTTGCTGGCAGCGGCACCACGGTGCTGGCCGCTGTGCTGGAGGGCTACTCCGCTACCGGCATCGAGGTCACGGATGCCTATGCCGCACTGGCCAGAGGCCGGATCCGCCAGGCGCTGGAGGACGTCCAATGACACGCCCTTGTTTTCCAGCTGCGGACGGCAAGGACGTCCAATGACACGCCCATCATCAAGGCCGCACCTTTTACGGTGGTGCGGGAGATTATCCTGCCGGAATCTAAATACCGCCGCTTTCAAGCGGACCTGCTGACCGAGGCCCCCTTCATCGCCGCCAGGACCCAGCTCACCGGGTACAGCGAGAAGTCCGGCCGCTTCCGCTGCCTACTGGTCACCACCCGCAGACGGCAGGACGGCATCCTCATTGACAGCGAGGGCTACGCCTACACCCGCTATGCGGCGTATGTGCGGGACAAGCGCGAACTGGATCTGGCCGGCCTCCCGCGGGATAACCTGGACCTCAAGGCCGTGAGCGGTGAGCATTTTTCTTTTCCGCAGGAAAGAGAATCAAAATCCACCTACCGCTTGAAAATGGCCGCGCCCTGCGCGGCGAGGCCACCGCCGCCTTTGGCGGCGATGGCGCAAGCATAGCGCAAAGATATCTTTTGCGCGCTTGCAGGGGGGATCCCCCTGGCCCCAATGCCGCCTGCAGGCGGAAAATTGCCGGCTGTGAGCCGTGGAAGGAGTGAGCATGCAGAAGAAATACGAGATTTGCCTACGGCTGTCCCAAGAGGAAAAAACGCTGCTGGAGAACAGCGCCCGATGTTGCGGCCTTTCCAAAACCGCCTACCTCCGGCGCCTCATTCTGGGGGCGGAGGTTCGCGCGCTCCCTTCTCAGGAGATCAAAGCCCTCCGCACGGAGATCCATCATATCGGCAACAATATCAATCAAATCGCCCGCAGTGTCAATGCTGGAATTGCCAAACCGGACGATGCCAAACACGGGCTGTATATGCTGGATCGTGTCTATGAACTCATGTACCAAGTGGCGAAAAAGTAAATGGCTGTTACAAAAGTTCTTGCCAGGAAAGGTCGTCTGGATGTCGGCATCCACTATGTGCTCAATGGCGATAAGACTAACGAACAGATTCTTACAGCCTATCTGAATTGCGATCCCGGCCACGCATGCAGGCAGATGCTGGATACGAAACGTGCAATGGGCAAAACAGACGGCGTCCAGTATTATCACATCATCCAGTCCTTCAAGCCCGGCGAGGTCACCCCGGAGCTGGCGCTGGAGATCGCCAGGGAGTTCGCGGCAGAGCATCTGCCCGGCTACCAGGCGGTCATCGGCGTCCATGTGGACAAGGAGCACATCCATGCCCATACCATCTTCAATTCCGTGAATGCGGATACCGGCGAGAAGTACCACAGCAATGCCCGCAGTTACTACAGCCAGATTCGCGCCATCTCAGACCGGCTGTGCCGGGAACATGGCCTGTCCGTCATCATGGAGGGAAAAGCAGATAAGGCCGTCAGCTACATTGAGTGGCTGCGGCAGAGCAGGGGCCAGCCCACCTTCCGGGCAATGCTGGAGGCGGATCTGCGGGAGGCCATAGAGGATGCCAACGATATCGGTCACTTCTTCCTCATCATGGAGCACAAGGGATATGAGATCAAGCATGGGAATCGCCTCGGTTTCCGTCTGCGGGGCCAAGATCGGTTCATGGTACCGGGCCGAAAAAACCCGCTGTTCACCGAGGACGGCATCCGCGCCGCCATTGGAGGGAATCTGGATGCCATTGCCGCAGGTACGCGCCCCGCCATCATCTACCGGCCGCGGTACCAGCCGTACCGCAGGCATCCCAAGTACACCGGATTCATGGCCCTGTATGTCCATTACCTCTATCTGCTGGGCAAGGCCGGGCAGCGGCAGTACCCGCCGAGGATGACGCCCCATCTCAGACGGGAGATCATGAAGTTCGAGAGTTACAAGGAGCAGTTCGCCTTCCTGCGGGCGCATGGTATTACTACGGCGGAGGATTTGAGTGCCGTCCGCGCCCGCGCAGAGGAAACGCTGGCCAGCCTGATGAAACAGCGCACCATCCTCAACGTGCGGAAGAAGAAACGGCGGGCGCTCTACGACGCCCTCTCCGACGCGGAGGCCCTCGCCCCGGCAAGGGATTGCTATGAGTCCGGCATGCCCGGCATGGAGGAACCCTTCGCCCGCTACATGGACGCCGTCTCCGCGCTGGAGCAGTGTGGGATCCATAGGGAGCAGCTCATGGCGGAAAAGGCGGAGTTGTACCGGCAGTTGGCGGACGTCAACCGTGAGATCCGGCGGGCGCGGAAGGAGATTTCCATGTGCGATACCATTGAGCGGAACCGGCCTCAGATGGAACACGACATCCATGTGGCCGAGGCCAAGGCAAAGGAGGTGGAACGAGATGAATATCGGAGGCGGTGAAGCTGCGGACCAACTGGTCCGCATGATGCTCTCTGGTGGTGAGGTCGCAGTTCGGCTGACCGGTTCGGCAGTGAAAAATCTTTTGGCCATATCGCTGGCGCTGGCGAAAAGCCACAAGAAGATCAGCGGCAAGGTCCGCATGGGCAAAATGCTGCAGCAGACACGGGATCTGCGGGTATTCCCCATGACGCAGGAGGAATACCGGGAGTTCAGGCACAAGGCGCGGGAACCGAAATTGCTCTATGCGGCCATCCAAAACTCCAGAGATCCCAATGACCCCAAAAGCATGGTAGATGTTGTCATGCCGGCCACAGAGGTGGAACGGGCCAACTTGGTGTTCCAGAAGATGATGTACCAGCAGCCGGAGGCCCCCCAGAAGGAGCAGCCGGAACGGGAGCGGCAACCGGAGAAGGAACCTGGAACGCCAAAAAAAGATTCCCGGTCGGGACGCGCCTCGCGCGATACCAGCACCAGCTCTCCTATGCACGCCGGGAGCGCGGCGAGGACGACGAGTGATGAGCGGCCCTCCGTTGAGGGCCGCCTGCAGGACTATCGCGCACAGTTGGAGGAACAGCGGCGGCGCGCCCCGGCCAGGCAGAAAACCAAGACGCGGACCAAGACCAGATAATTGAGTGCTGTTTGGGGAAAGTGCTGGATATTCCGGGCCGGTTCAGGTATGGTTGCGTTACAGAAAAAGTGAAGGAGGCCAGATACCATGAAGGTCGTTTACTACTACAGAGGACGCACCGGCAGCGCAGGATTCCTGCTCCCGGAGGATATGGCACTGCTGAAAAGGCTGTTTGCGCACGGGAGCCTGCCGCCCAAAGCGCAGCTGCGAGGGAAACGCTGCTGGCTGTATCTCCGGGTGAACACGAACAATCCGGCAGCAGACGAGATCGGTATCAGCGGACAGGACACTTACCTGCGCCAATTTGCAGAAGTAAACAGCATGCAGATCGTCGGCGTATACAAAGATTATATGTGCGGATGGGACCTCCGGAGGCCCAGCCTCCGGTTCCTGGCGCGGGAGGCTGCCGAAAAGAAAATGGATTACATCCTGTCCTGTAAACAGGATCGGATCTACCGGGGCCACGACCTGCGGGGCCTCCTGCAGTATGAGGATCACATGCACGCCCTCGGTGTGGACATCCTGTATCCCTTCGAACAGGACTAAGCAAACAGGCATACATCCAAACAGCCTATGGGGCGTACCAATGCGGTGCGCCCCTGTTTTTCAGTTGGAGGTGAATGCCGCTGAATAAACCGGGCAGATCGGGAGGGATCCTCCCGTATCTGTTTCTCTACATCCCCGTGGTCTGGGCCGCTCTCCTGATTGCCCAGTCCCTCGGGAACGGCCTGCCGGAGCTGCTGACGAACCTGACCGCGGCCCTGCAGACTCCTTTGAAGATCCGCTGGACGGAACACAGCCTGATGAGCATCCTCGCCTGCACCGGCGCGTACATCATAGGCATCTGCCTGTATTGCACCACACAGGGCCGCACCCGTGACGGCGAGGAACACGGCTCGGCACAGTGGGCGTCTCCCAAACAGGTCAACGCTATGTTCTGTCAAAAGCAGAATAAGCCCCTGACACAAAATGTCCGTTTGGGGCTGGATACCCACAAGCACCGCAGGTCCCTCAACGTACTGGTCATCGGCGGCAGCGGCGCGGCCAAGACCCGCAGCTATGTCCTGCCTAACATTTTGGAGGCCAACACCAACTATGTGATCACCGATCCCAAAATGGAGGTGCTGACTGCCACCGGCGGCTACCTCAAAAGCCAGGGCTACGATGTGCGGGTGCTGAACCTTGTCAATCTGGAGCAGTCGGACGGATACAACCCCTTCCGCTATATCCGGGACGAGAAGGATGCCCTGCGGCTTGTCAATAACCTCATTCAAGCCACAACACCCAAGAACAGCCATGAGTCGGATCCGTTCTGGACCAAGGCCGAAACGGCGCTGCTGCAGGCCATCATCCTCATGCTGTTTCAGGAGGCGCCGGAGTCCGAGCAGAACTTTTCCATGGTCATGCGGGTGCTGGAATACGCGGAGGTAAAAGAGGACGACGAGGACCACGTCTCGCCGCTGGATCTGCTGTTCAGCGCCATTGAACGGGAGAAGCCGGACAGCGTCGCCGTCCGGCAATATAAGGTCTTTAAGATGGCGGCGGGCAAGACTTCCAAGAGCATCCTTGTGTCGACCGCTGTGCGTCTGGCCCCCTTTAACCTGCCCCAGATCCGGGCCATCACGGACCACGACGATATGGATCTGTACACGCTGGGAGAGAAGAAATGTGCCCTGTACGCTGTTATCCCGGACAATGACAATACCTATAACTTTTTGGTAAGTCTGCTTTATTCCCAGGTGTTCCAGACCCTTTACTACTGTGCAGACCAGATCCACCACGGTCCGCTGCCCCGGCATGTCCACTTCATCCTGGATGAGGCGCCCTCGGTCAATTTGCCGGGGCTGCCCCGCGAACTGGCAACCATGAGGTCCAGAAACATCTCCTGCAGCACCATCATCCAAAACATGGCGCAGATCAAGGAGCAGTTCAAGGACTCCTGGGAAACCATCCCCGGCAACTCGGACACCCTGCTGTACCTCGGCGGCAACGAGTCCAGCACCCACAAGTACATTTCCGAGGCCCTGGGCAAATCCACCATCGATACCAAGACTCATGGGGAAACCAAAGGTAAGTCCGGCTCATGGTCCACCAACATGCAGATCAGCGGCCGGGAGCTGCTGACGCCGGACGAAGTGCGCCGGTTGGACAACCGGTACGCCATCCTGCTCATTCGCGGTGCCGGACCGGTCATGGACCTGAAATACGATTTAATGAAACATCCCGCCGTCCGGCAAACCTCACTGGCTGGCGGGCCACCCTATATTCACCACAGGCAGAACCAAGCACCGGTGATTTCTGGACATGAATTTTTTGCGGCATTTTCCACCGATGACGCCAATGAAAACAAGGAGAATGCAGCATGAATCATAAATTCGAAAAGCGGGTCAAGCGCATTTACGCCATGCTTTCCTGCTTTGTGCTGGTCGCGGTCATGACCGTCTGTCCTGCCTTCGCGGCGGACGATCCGCTGGCGGTTGTGACAAATCTGAGCGACTTCATTTTTTCCCTCATCCGGGCCATCGGCCTCATCCTGCTGGGCTTCGGCGTCCTCCAGCTGGGCCTGTCCCTCAAGAGCCACGACCCCTCCCAGCGCGCCAACGGCATGCTCACCATCGCGGGCGGCATTGTGATCACGTTTACCAAGGAGATCCTCACCCTCATCACCGGCTGAGTGGGCAAAGCGGGAGGGCGCACACAGCGTCCTCCCGCTCCCTTCCCACACGGAGGTGATGCACAATGGGAAGTGGAAACTGGATCGTTGACAACCTGAACTCAGCCCTTGCTACCTGGAATGAAAAACTCACCGAGATTTGGACGCTCATCTCCACGTCGCCGGAAGAATTCAAAGGCGGCGGGATCTGGGACGTCATTCTCAACATCCATGACGCGCTGAGAGCCATCGGCTACGCTCTGTTGGTACTGTTTTTCGTCGCCGGCGTGGTCAAGACCTGCGGCAGCTTTACGGAACTCAAGCGCCCGGAGGTGGCGGTCAAGACCTTTGTGCGGTTCGCGCTGGCGCAGGGGGCCGTCACCTACGGCTTGGAGCTGATGATGACCCTGTTCAGCATCGCCCAGGGCGCGGTGTCCACCATTATGGACGCCTCCGGCCTCACGGCCATGTCCGACACGGCCCTGCCAGACGAGATGGTGACCATCATCGAGGACGTGGGCTTTCTGGAGAGTATCCCGCTGTGGGCGGTAACGCTCCTGGGATCCCTGTTTATCTGGGTTTTGTCGCTGGTCATGATTTTGACCGTCTATTCCCGCTTTTTCAAACTCTATAGTGCGTCCGGAAGTGCGGCGGTATAAGCCAAAGCACACG
>ERZ1694977.12-NODE-12-length-146033-cov-56.740296_pt1 | contig 146033 bp, 121 predicted proteins | sample MGYA00581609_ERZ1694977 | MGnify/ENA primary metagenome ERZ1694977 (study PRJEB42213, sample SAMN07424467) | human gut metagenome | biome: ENVO:00009003; feature: ENVO:2100002; material: ENVO:00002003 | host: Homo sapiens | place: USA | collected 2014 ... | reverse complement strand
ACCACTTCCCGCATATAGGGATCGTAGGCGATGGACAGGCCGAAGAAGTTGGGTTCCTCCATGTCATAGGGCCGGTTCTCATCCTCATCCATGTCCTCAAACCAGTGCAGACGCATGGAGTAGTCTAACCCATCTCCCCATGGAAACAGGGTCCGACATCCGCCGCCACACAGGTAGGCCCACTCGTCCGCCGTGGGCAGGGAGAAACCCTGTTTTTGCAGCCGGTTTTGAAAGTCCGGATAGTCTACCTCGTGATAGAGGCTTGCCTGCCAGCTGTCGCCATCCCGCTCGAAACGGGCACGGCCTACCAGAGTAAGACTGTTCCTGTCAGTCAAAGCGAATTGGCGAAAATCTTCCAACCATTCCGGGCGCAGCCGTGGGTCATCCAGCTTGACCGGCTCCCAGTTGATCTCCTCCAGCTCCCGGCCCACCAGCATGGGGCCGATGGCCGCCCGCCGGACAGGGGCCATGCTCTCTCCAATGAGTTCTGTCGGGTCTCGCTCCATTTCCCATTCCCGGAACAGGTACTCCAATTCCTCGCGGCTTTCCTGATTCAGTCCTGCGGCAAACTGTTCCCAGCCCAGTATGACGGTATCGCCGGGGACAAAGACGAACTCCCGGCCATCTTTTTTGAAGATTCCGGTGGTGCAGTGCTGTCCCCAGCGGCCAAAGTGCTCCATCCGCACAAAATCCAGGCGATACTGTGCTGCCAGCCGCTCCATTATGGGCCGCTTTTCCTCCGGGGAGAGTCGGTCAAACTGAGGGCGAAGCAGGAGGCTTTCGGTATCGGAAATGCTGTTTGCGCCATCCTTCGGCGGCTCTGGTTCTTCGCCCGCAAGAAAGATGGGCAGATTCGGGTACACTTCTTTGTACTCTCGCCAAGGTTCTAGCTTTTTGGGCTTGTTTGCCGTCCGAAGAAAACCCCAGAAGTCGATGGGATAACGAAACACCGGCCCGACCCTATCCCGCCGGGTGACGATGACCACTGTGCCATCGGTGAGTATTCCAATGTGCTGCATTTTCTCCCCGCCGAACATTCCCGGACGGATACGCAGCACTTCACGGGTGTTCATGTTGATGAGCTGGGCAAAGTCATCGGAGAGGATTTCGCCGTTTCCCTGCACCAGCAACCAGTCCCCGGTAAACCAGCGAAGTTTCAGCTCCTCGCCCAGGCCGGGCAGAGGGGCGATGCGACACCGCCCGGTGTCCATGTCCAGTTCCAGCAGGCATTCTTCCATCCGCCACTTGCCACTGACAGAGTGTATCATATAGATACAGTTGGTGCCGGGAACGGGAACGGCCTCGGAGAGATGGTCGTATCCATCCAGAGAGAAGGTGTGTTTTGTTACCTTGCCGTTTTCCCAGCGGTAGATCTGTCCCTTGTACCACTCGTTGGAAAAGTAGACCCGGCCCAGCCCGTCTGTCACGATGCCACAATGGTATTTGGTGCTCCATCCATCTTCCGGCAGGGGCCAGTTTTTCACATCCTGACAGGTGCCCCGGTCGGTGAGTTCAATCCGTGTGGCATTGGTGGGATCGCCCACCCAGAGGGAGTTTCCCACCCACCGGAGAGAATGGGGCGCCCCCTCGTATCCGATGGGAGAAGGCTCAAAAAAATTAAGTGTACTGGGGTTTTTGCCAAGCAACACCTTTCCGATCTGCCCGCTTGCAGAGGCTCCGGAGGCGGCATACACTCCGGCTTGATCCGAATAGGCGAGGTGCCCGAACTGGTACAGGCTCTTGGAGCGGGTCACTTTTGGCGGGCGGCAGCGCAGATCTGCCACACAGCCGTATTTCCATTCCTCCGAATGGCTGCTTTTCCATTCTCCCGCTGCAAAGTCTCCTGCCAGAGAGTTGAAGAAATAATCGTACTCATCTTGGAGTATGTATTCCTCGCAAGGCATCAGCTTCCCAGGGTCCTGCTCCTTGGCATGGTCGCCCCATTTTCGTCCTTGCTGTTTCATCAGGTGACAATATTGCCCCTGCTTTTTGCAGTAGCGTTCCCATCCGCTGCGTTCTTCCGCTGGAATTAGGACAAACAGATACTCGTCCTCCTCGTCCAGGTCATACAGCGCCCAGCCGAAAGTGGACAGCTCCTGTCCCAGCGCAGCCACGCCCATTTCGTGGGGTAATTTCATATACTGAATGCCGAGCGTATCAAAGCGTTCCTCCAGCAGCGCCGGGATCTGCCCGCTCCATTTCCGCCGAAGCTCCGCCAGCGTGTCCTGTACGGCTCCGTCAAATTTCAGAATGTCCAGCGCATCGGATATAATTTGTGCCCAGTCTGACATAATAGAGTCTCCTATTTCGAGCGATTCAAAGTTTTCCATCCAGTGCCTCCACAGGTTTCATGGCAGCGGAATCCAATTTGCACTGCCGCAGTTCCCGCTCAATCAGGGCAAACACATCCGGAAAGCACTCAATCTCATCCTGATATTCATATTTCGCATACAGTTTCCCGCACTCGGAAATCCAAACCTCTGCCGGGTAGTAGTAGCCGATATGACCGATGGGCTGACATTTTTCACCGGCCGCCTGTTCGATCTCTGCCAGTTCACAGCCGGACATATCCCGAAAATAGGCTTCTTCCAAATGGTTTTTGATTCCGTTGACCAAGTAAGGAAACAAAGCGAATTGAAAATCAGCCGCCCAGTTCAGTTTTCTCTGCTCCAGGTACCACTCACAGCACAGGCCGAAATATTTACGGTAAAACCGCTGGGTTGTCTTCATCATCGGGACGCCGTGGTCGGCGTAATACTGCTCCGCAATGGAGATGTCCACTTTTCGCCCTTCCTGCCATCCGGCGTACTCCATCAGCTGCTTGACCTTGCTTTTGAGGTCGCCGGAGATGGGGATGCGTTCTTTAATCATTCGAATCATCTCCTGTCTGCTGCCAATCAAAGATCCTTTGGATATCCGATCTTATCCAAGCCCGCCTTGATTTCCTCCCTCTCGCTGCGCGTAGGGTTCAACGCAGCGGCCAGTTCTTTTGTCACCGGCACCCCGTCAGCAAGCTGGCGCACAGCTTCCAAAGGCAGGTCGGCGTGATAAAACCACTTTCCGTACTCCACATAGGTCTGTGGATTGCCATCAATCGTGGAGAGCAGATCTTTGGATGCGTCCTCGCCGTCTATGGGGTTGCAGTGCCAGGTGGAGCCATCCTCCGTCCAGACGCAGAAGGTGCTCTTCATCTTTTTGACCTCTCGGCTGCCCATGAGTTTTTGCAAAGCAGAGGGCATCCCATCTGTCAGGTCTTCGACACGGGGAAGTTTTTCCTCCCAGTCATAGAGTTCGGAATCCACACCGTTGATTACACAGCCTTCCGGCGCAAACATGACGATCATGCTCCGGTCACTGCCATCAGTGGCAAAAAACGCCTCTTTGCCCTTTCGCCATGCGGGGTTGTAGGTATAGTGGCGGATGAAGCTCCATTCCTCCTCCAGCATGATGATGTCCAGAGCCGCCAGTCCTTTGCAGAAGTTTTTCAGACGCTCCGCATTGGGCAGGCCGGATAAATCTTTTGTGGAAATCATGTGGCTATCCTCCTGTCTTTCGTCACCACAGCCGGGCGATCCGGGTATATATCTTATTAGGCTCTCTGTCCGTAAAACTGGTCAATGAGTCGGTGGGTTCCGTAAGCGGCATCACATTCAAAATGTCCAGCACATAATACCAGATTCCTGTATCCCAGTCCCGGAACCGCCCATTGCAGACAGCTCTCCCATACTCACCGGGAGCCAAATCCAATGCCAGCTCATTGATGGGCTGTTTTTGCCCGGTCTCATCGTAGGTATATCGCTCCGGCATTGCACCGATGTGCCAATCATTGCGGTAACGCACATGGAGTCCGGACTCCTTCTGAATCAGTTCAAAAGGATGAATTCGCATTGAGCCATTCGGCTTCCATTCGATCAGCCTGCGACAGTCCTTATCGATCTGAAATCCATTGGGCCTCTGTAAGATCGATACAAAGTGTGTAGGCAGGCCAAAGGAATAATACGAGAAGAAGTCTTTCGGCAGCCGCATGGCTCTGGGATACTGGTTCCGCTGTGCGGCCGCATTTCCGCCCCGGCAGTCTTTATACCATTGCAGGCGGAGCTGCTGAACCAGAAGTATGGGCAGATGCTCCAACTGATGCTTATTCTGTTTCATCACCATACCTTCTTCCTTGATAGATCCTTCCAATGGTCTTCCATGTTTCAGGCATTTACAACTCTGCTGCAAACTCATAAGAAACCGCAATGATGTTGTAAACATCATCGTATGTAAACAGCCGGTAGTGCCGATAGATGTCTTTATCAAAGTCCTCCCGCACCGGCAGAGACTTCAGCCAAGTGCTATCCTCAATCAAATCGAAAGAACTGCCATCCAGATGCCCCATCCCAGCCAGATTTTCATAGGTGTCCAATTCGCAGGCAAAATAGGCCAGCACCCGCCGGAAGGTGAGTGTGTAGGGAAACCAGTCTTTTTCGTCCCTGTGCTGGGAGATCAGATGGCCATTGATGTCCCCCGTAAAGGTCAGATTGTTCAGAGCATCCTGTTTCACCTGGTCCAGATAGATACAGTCCCGTCCCATCAAAACACCTAAGCAAGTGTTAACAGCAGTCGCTTTTTCCATAGGTAACTCTCTCCTCAGCTCTCGTGGGTGATACAGAAAATCTCCTGGTTCAAGTCAAAGTAGACCACCATCAGCTCGTCGGTGATCTCTGGGTTGAAGGACAGGTCCAGAATGAAAACTTGCTGATTCATCTCGCTATCCACCAGGCTGCCGAACCGCTTGAGCCGCAAAAAGTCCGCCATCTCGGCAAAGGACAGCTTGGCCGGGTCGGTTCCTGGAAAAAGTTCCGCCGCAATATCCGGGCCTACATCGTCCCGGTGGAACTCCATGAAAAATACCACGGCATCGTGGTAGGGGCTGCCCTCGTCCGCCAGCGCCGCTTTGATGGCAGCTTTGGCCTTTTCCGCCAATCTCTCCGCCTCATCCAGCATTTCTCCTACCGCATCCATGGCAGCAGAATCAGCGGTCAGTTCTCCCTCCACATCGAAGAGAAAGGGCAGCCCCGATTCCTCGGGAAAGTTGAATATCTCCTCGCCGGGTGTATATGTAAAATCAATGCGTTTACAGTTCAGCTTCACAGGGATGCCTCCTCATTGGTTTTCCAGATGGGGTAATAGAATTGGCGAATAGACTACTGTATCTCTATCATGATCCATCTTGAGAATGACAGCAAATTCCGCCACATTGCTCTCCTGTCCCTTTGGGAGAGGAAAGATCATTGGGGGGCAACGCAGGGCAGCATGGTTCGTGGTTTTATTCCAGTCCTCCATGGCCGCAGATAAAATGGCGTCAATGTGTGCCAATACCTTCTCAATAGAACCCGCTGATATGTTGTAAAAAGCGGGGTTTTTATGATACTGCTCTGTGATGAAGTTTTTATAGGTTTGGACTGGCATAAAGCAAAATTCCCAATCAAGGGGATACAACCCAAGCCAATACTCATACAGTTTCATAGGCGCCTCCTTACCCCTCAATGTTGGCAGCTTTGAGGCCCTTTTTCAAGGAGCCGTAGACCGTCACCGCATGGTCGGTGAACATCTCGTCGCAGTCAAACCAGACGGTGAAGCTGCCGCCGGAGGTGACGGACAGGCTCGTCATGCTGATCCGCCGGGCAAGTTCTTCCTCTGTGATGGGGTCTGTTCCCGGGTCACGGGGGTTTTCCTCATCCTGGGAGAGCCAGTCGTTGGCCAGCCCGGTCAGGTTCTTTGCCGCAAGCTCCCGCATGGCCTTGTCCCAGGTCTCGCAGTCGGCCAGCAGCTTCTTGGCGGCACTGCGGGCACGGGTCCAGGAGGGCTTGCTCTCCGCATTGACCTCCAGAGACAGGTACACATCCGTTCCGCACCACTGGATCTCACCCTCAAAGGTGTTATAGTCCTTGTCCAGCGTCAGCTCCCCCAGCGTCTCATCCTGGAGCACCACCGGCCTGTGGTACTCGTCCAGAACGGCCTGAAGCTCCGGGCAGTCCTCGTGGGCCTTGACCACCTGGGCGATACACCAGGGCCACGCCACCAGATCCTTTGCCCATTCTTCCTTCATTCGGCGGATCTTCAGGCGGCAGATCTGCTCCTTGCCAAAGCGTCCCCAGCCCTTTTCGCTGTTACGCTCCTCGTCGGTGACCGGCCAATCCAGCCGCTCCTCTTTGGTGCTGACCTTGCCGGTGTCACAGAACACCATGCCCAGCGTCACAACAGTCATTTCCCAAAAGTTGCCCCTGTTGTTATATCCGCCCCCAATGCAGCGATTAATCAGAGCGACCACTTCCTGCTCCTCGGGCTCGTACATCTCATAGAATTCTTCAAACATCGGCGTGACCTCCTTTACAGCAGTTCCAGCACCGCGGCGGCGGGCTTGGCAAACTCTGCCGGGACTTGCTCCAATATATCCCGGTAGGCTTCCACCGACTGCCAGGAGTCATAATAGAAGCTGTAAAATTCGTCTGCGGGGAAAACCTCGTCCTCCTCGTAGCGCATCTCATCCGCTTCCCCGTCGTATTCTTCCGACCACAGATATTCTTCCCGGAGCAGATCGGAGAACTGCGGCAGCGGCTCGGCGTGCTCCATCTCATCCCCATCGCGAAAGCACTGGAGGATGCCGGCAAAGAAGTCCAGCAGTTCCCCGGCCAGGAAATGGGCCACAGGATTCCGGCCGCTCTCTTTGAGTGCTTTGCCCAGAATCCGGCTCAGGAACACCATGCCGAAAGGCGTGGCGTGCCAAAGGGTCCCCTGGTGCTCCATGTTGGTGGTGAGCTCATAGAGAGACTCTTTGACGGACGCCAAATCACGCATCTGCTCCAGCACCGCCAGATGCGCGGGAAAATCCGTCCCCCGGCCATAGGCGGTGGTGAGCCGGTGCCACGGGACATCCGTGACCTTGAGATGGGTGATGTAGGTCCTGTTTTCCTCTGTCATGTTGCCGCCCTCCTTACTCTGTTGTCTGGCTGCGGTACTCCTTCTCCAGCGCGGTGTACCACCGTTTCAGCATGGTTTGCAGACCGGTTTTCCCTTTACGATCTGTAAAAACGAGAAACTTCTGCATCAGTCTGGGGAATAGATATTTGCCCGCCTCTGTCAGATCCTGATTGAGATAGACCATCCGCAGGATACGGCCCTGTCGATCCAGAGGGTTCTTTTTCAGCAGTTCCTTTTCAAAGCAGAAGCGCAGGAATACTGCATTCTCGTCGTAGAAGTCCTCCACCACAGCCGCGCCAATGCTGGTATATGTGATGTCGTACACCAACCGGCTCCAGTCAAATTTCTCGGCATAGAGCAGTTTCAGTGCCTTTGCCCAGTGCTCCTCCGGAATCACCAGCATCCTGTGCTGGGCGGTGCTGGAGTAGCCACGGTAGACGGGTTCCGGCTGTCCCAGCAGTTCACTCACACTGTCGGCGTAGACGAAGCACAGCTCCTCATCGAACAGGCCACCGATGAAGTTGCCATTGCAGTACAGCATATAATTCTTGGACTTGGCTGGAGAATAAGAGAGGCTATATTCCTGCGAGACCAGGCTTTTATGTACCTTGTTCAGAAAGTCTATTGATGTCATGGCTTTACTCCTCAAACTCGCCCTCAATCATCCCGTTCAGATACCGGCCGGGATCTGCGATGAAGTCATCCCATTTGGCCAGAGGGTGGAATTCCTCATGCTCGATATCCAGATACCACAGCTTTTTGTCCCTGGGGCTCCACAGCAGCAGATAGTCGCTGTAATTGTCCATGGCCGCCATCAGGGAGAGCAGCTTCTTCCGCTTCCAGGTCATCTCCTGCACATCCATGAAAGAGTAGAGCTCTGCCCACTTCACCCATTTCTGCTCCGGGAACTCCAGCCGCAGGGGGCCGGTCTTCAAGTATTCCACCAGCCGGGCAGGCAGCTTATAGGGCATGAGCTGCCGGAGCTTTTCCTGCTCGTTGTGCCATTCCTCCGGTTCCAGGGCTTTCAGGTAGTCGGCCAGCTCCTGATTCTTGTTCTGCACCGCCACGGTGTAAGGCCGGTCGCCGTATTTGTCAGCAATGGTGATGTCGGCTCCTTGCTCAATGAGCCAGCGCACCATGGGAAGATTTTTGTGTCGGACAGCTTCGGTGACAGCGGTGGAGGCGTTCGGAAACACCATGTCCGGCTTGTGGTAATTGATGTCTGCCCCTTTTTCCAGAAGCAGCCGGGCAAGTTTGGTATTGCCCTCGGACACAGCGGCCCGGAATGCCTCGCCGCCAAACTTGTCCACTGTGATCCCGGCTTGCTCCAGCACCGGGATATTCTCCGGGCGCTTGCCCCAGCGCACTTCCTGGAAGGCCCGCTCTTTCTGCTTGGGGGTAAGCTGCGCGGTCTGTCCCACAAAGAGTTTCACCACCTCCGGCCCACAACAGCGGGCGGCGGTGAGCAGTAGGGGCTGTTCCTCTGCCAGACTGGAATCAGCCCCATGCTCCAGCAGGAAGTGGATCATAGGCACATCATTCCGAAAAACCGCGATCTCCAATGGCATCAGCTTGATGTATTCGCTGAGCTGGATGGGAACATCTAAATCCAGGCCACCTTGAAGCAGCGCCTCCAGCTTGGGAGTGTCATGGTCACAGATGGCGGCAGCCGTTTCCGGGAGAGTCTCCCAGCGGCCAAGATAGGCAATTTCGTACATAGGGCACCTACTTTCTCTATCCCACAATGGTGGTTTCCTTTACGGCCAGATTGTCATAATCCATAGCGATCAGCTTCCCGGCGGCCTCCGGGGTACACATGAACCAGGTGCTCACGCCCCAGGCGTCCATCCTTGTGACGGTGAAAAAATCGGTTTGGGCAGAAGCAGGTTCTCTTGCGTCAATATAGCAGTCGGAGTAGAGATACACCAGCTCCACCTCCCGCTCCGGCAGCCACCTGGCCCGGCGCACGCGGGGCTTCCCATTTTTCAGCGTCCTTTCCCTTGGGTTCTCGAACCACGCCAGTTCCTTGATCTTCAGGCCGGTGAAGGTATCCATGAGCCGCTGAGCGATCTCCCGGTGGGTAAACACCCCGTAGTTCCAGGAGCCCATCAGCCATGTCTGGATAAAGTCGCCCACCTTGCTGCCGGGAGCAGGCGGCCCGTAGACGCTCGCATCCGCCCACATGACCTCCATCGTTTCGCACTGATCCGGCCGGGGACAGGGCTGCTTGTTGCCATAGCGGTACATAATATTCACATAGCCGAAGTCATCGCCAGTTCGGTCATGTCCGACTGCTTCCACTTGATAGGCAGTTATGGACATTGCAGCTCCACCCCCTGTGCCAGTACAAATCCGCACAGTCCAAGGGAGGAGTCGATGACAAATACCCGGATGTGCTCCCGATCCATGCGCTCCCGCAGTTCCTCGATGCTGCAACAGGCGGGAAAGCCGTAAGAGACGGCCCCGCCCAGCAGGTCTTTGTACTGTTCAAAAAAGCCGTCCACGGTGATCTCATCCATGCCGAAGAGGATGTTGTCCCGGATCACATTCTCAAACCAGTGGGCCAGCAGGCCGGTGAAGTGAACGGATACGTTCTCTCCGGCCTCAGTCCGGGTATCCACATGCAGGATATGTGCTTCAAAGTCAGCGCAATAGCACAGGACCCTGTTGTCGTGCAGATGGTCAAAGGATTGAATCACCATACTCATGCCAGCTCTGCGTCCAAAATCCGGACTTGCTTCCCTTCCTCGTTCACATAGTAAAGGGCGATATAATCAATGCCGTCCCGCCTGACCTGCTCCCAAGGCATCCGCTCACCGTTGATCAGTTCCACGGTATCCGCCCCATCCGGTTCGAAGTCCTCTTTTTCGTCCTCATAGTCAACGCTGTAACCCAGCTCCACCACCAGCTTGGAGGCAGGGATCCCATACCGCTTGAGGGGACGGTGCTCCAGCTTGGATGGATCGTGTACATCGCAGAACAGATTGTTGTAGCCATGCCGCCCACCGTCAAAGATGACGAACTCCTCGCCGCTCTCCGGATCACGGGCTGCCACCAGTCCGGGGACCTCATCCCCATCTACGATATAGGATTGGGGCTCTCCCTTCACCGTGAGCAGATCTCCGCAATACCAAACCTCCAGCAGTTCCTTGCCGGTGGAGGAGCAGAGTGTCACGGTGGGCAGACGCTTCTCCGTCCACTCTTTCACATGGCCTTCCAGCCAGGTGGGATATTTTTCAGGCATCATAGCCATTCTCCTCCTATTTCAATTTCAGCACAAATCCCCAGATACTCACCACGATCAGGAGGACACCCAACAAAAAGAAAACCACCCGCCGGTATCCCCTGCCGTGGCGGTGGGCATCCCGCGTACCGGTGGGGTCGCAGAGCCAGTTCCAGTTGCGGATCGCTCCGATCAAAATCACTGCACCGATGATTACCGAGGCAATATACCAATGCTCCTGTAAAAAAGCCGTAATCTGCCCGCTGTTCATTTACATATAACCCTCTTTCCATCATCGGGAGTTTCCCGCCGGATAATCTCCTCCCGCTCTTTCTGATCTATCTCCAAGGCTTTTTCCTCCTCCAGATATTCCTCGCAGTCCCGGACCAGCTTTTGGGCATTCGGGTCCTCCGGGGCCAGGTCCAGCCAGTGTTTTGCGTATTCATAGGCGGTGGCGGCGGAGGGGTATGCCATCAGACAGGAATAGCCCATCCTGGCGTTCCAGTAGGGGTCGTTCTCCCCCTGGGTGCGGACGGACTCCAACAGGTCAATGGCGTGCCGGATGAGAGCCCCGTCCACTGCACCGTCGGTCCCATGCGCTCTATGATCCCCCAGCACCGCCAGATTGCTGTAAGCCCGGCTCAGCTTGACGGTCAGAAAATAACCCCGCTCCTGCTCCGGGATAGCTTCGATGGCCTCAATACATCGGGAGAACTCGTCCGCATCATTCCACTGTTCAAGCAGCTCCGACAGCTTTGCTGTTTCCGCCTGATTCATGACTTCACCGCCTTTCCCGTATCACCCCTGTATATCCGCACCAATGGGGCCTTTTTTCAGTGTTCCATCCACAGTGACCACATGGCCCCAGAACATATCATCGTCCTCATACCAGGCGGTAAAACGCCCGCCGGGGGAGACCGAAAACTCAGTGAGGATGATGCGCCGGGCGAACTCATCCCCGGTGATGGGATCTTTCTCCGGGTCCCGGTCGGTCTGGTCATTGTCCGCCAGCCATTCGTTGGCCTGAGCGGTGAGCTTCTGGGCAGCCATCGCCCGCAGGGACTTATCCCAGACTTCCTGATCTGCCAGCAGTTTCTTCATCACATTGGTGGCGCGGGTCCAGGACGCTTTCTTTTCAATCTCCACATCCAGCGAGATCTGGACTTCTTTTCCCATCCACCGGCAGGTCCCGGTGAACATACTCATTTCACGATCCAGCGTGAGGGTTCCCAGCACCTCGTCCTCCAGAAGAATGGGCTTTGTGTATTCCGCCCAAATCTCCTCCAGTGCCGGACAGGGTACGCCTTCCTCCAGTATCTCCGTGACATACCACTGAGGTTCGCTGAGGGCATCGCCTTTCCAGCCGCGGGCTTTGATCCGGTAGATCCGGCCCTTGGCAAACCGCTTGGAATAGCCGCCGGATTCCCGCTCCTTGTCCGTCAGCGGCCAGCTCAGGTAGCATCGGCCGGAGATCACCTGTCCGGTCTGGACATCCGCCATGGCAAGGGCATGGGTATGCGCCGTCCAGAAAGTATCCAGAAAGGTTTTGTCCGCGCTGGTACCGCTCTGGATCAGCACCAGCTTTTCCCCATCTTCCTGGGCGTACAGGGCAATAAAGTCCTTGACCGTTCTCTTTTTCATGACGTTCTCCTTACGCAAATACCTGCTGGTATTTCTCTTTCAGTTCCTTTGGCACCGTCTTGATGGCCTTGCTGCCGCCGTTTTCAGAGGACGGGCCCCAGATGGCCCAGAGCAGGCTCTGCCAAGCGATGGCCCGGAATTTCGGGTCCTTGTCCTCTTCCGGCAGGAGATACGCGGAAAAGCGGCGCTTGACTGTCAGCAGCGCATCCAGGCTTTCCGCGTTGGCAATCAGGCTGCGGAACTCCTTTGCAGGCTTTAGATTCTGCATGGACAATGCGCCCCGTACCAATACGCCCAGTGTCCATGGTTGGAAACCAAACTTCCGGATCAAGGCATGAAGGAATTTCTCTTGCAGGGAGGAGTGCTCGTCATCGCAGAGATCCAGATACTCCGCCACCAGCGGCGCCCACTGTTCTCCCTCCAGCCCCAGAGCGAACACAGCAAAAGAGCCGGGCATGGCGCAGGCTTCATCCGCGAGGTTTTGGTACCACTCATACTCCCGCATAGCCAGACGAGCGTATCGCTCTATAGCCGGATGCAGATTGGGGTGTTGCACAGCGCAGGCAAAGAGTTGATTGACTCCCTTCTTGGGCAAGCCGGGAATGGGCAGATAGATTTTCTCCTTTCCTCTGCACTCCACCGAGTAACTGCGGGGGAATTCCTCCTGCTCCAGCACCGCGCACAGGTAGTCCAGGATTTCAGCATAGCACTCCTCCGTGGAGTCCCTGGCGGTGATGCGGATGGTGGCAAAGGCGTCATTGGCCGATGCGGTGAAATGCACCGTCTTACGTTGTTGGATGTCCTTTGGCAATTTGCCGCTGCCGTTGGTTTTCAGTTCCTTTACCATGTCGGGACGGATTTGGGAAACCAAGCCGAGAATGTGTTCGGTGGTGAGGGATTCAAAACTCTGCCCATACACGGTATGGCAGACAGCCACATAGCAGGCAAAGCGCAGCAGTCCTTCGTCCACATCCTCCGGACGCAATTCCGGCCGCACTGCGCAGGGCGGAAAGACGGTAAAGCCATCTTCCCGCTCTCCCACAAGGAAGCAGCGTTCCTGCACCTGCTTTTCTATGTACTTCTCCAACTCATAGCGGATCTCTTCCCAGCCCACCAGCCGCCGCATGGCGTCGCAGATGGAAACCGCATCCTCGCAGGGAAATTCCTTCAGCGGCAGCCGGGAAAGATGCCGCTCCAGCAGCTGATTGGGGAGAAAGGGCGTTCCGTTATGATTTCGCACCACGGTCGGGTAGGCGGCGTGATTTTCACGGGCGGCGCCGCTCAGCACATCCTGAATGCAGAGATCCGCTTCCACCAGCACCTCAGGGTCAGTATCCGGCTTATGGATCAGATAATAACGGCCATGCACGCCGTCACGCTTTGGCAAACTCATATAGGTTCTCCCCTCAGGTCTGCTGGTGCTGCATGGATACGATCTGGCAGTCCGGGCAGAACTCCACATAAAGCGCGCCCTCTGCACAGTCAAACACCGTATCCCACTGGATCTGGGCCAAGTACTTCATGGGCTTCCCACAGTGGGGGCAGGTCGTATATTCCGCGTCCTGCACCCAGTTGGCAAAGCCGCCGATGGTGTTCACATCCTCACAGGCCGCGCCGTAAAACAGGGGCACAGGCGCTTTGCCCAGTACAAAGGGATTTTCGGTGAGGGCCTTGTAGTCCTCGGGACTGACATAGCAGTCCATCTTCTCCGCCCCGTCAAAGAGTTCGGAGGGAAAGACCTCCACGCCGCCATCCAGAGAAAAGCGGTTGAAGGCGGGGCCTTTCAGGAATCCCACGCAGCTGGGGCAGCAGGTGGCGGTCAGGATACCATCCAGCCCCAGGAACCGGAGCCGCTCATCCCTGCCATCCAATACCAGCATGTCCACCATACGCCCGCCGCAGTGGGGACAGGTGTCCTCCCGCGCCCGGCCAATGCGGACGGGAGATTTCTCGCCAGCGGTTCCCTTGACCATAGGATAGCAGGTGTCGAAGTTGAGCTGGATTTTCTGGCCCTCCTTGTTGAAGGTCCAGCCTCCGATCTGCGCATAGCTGGATGGGTCCACATAGAGGCCCTTGCGCCAGGGCCGGGGATTTCGCTCCAGCTCCAGCAGCGTCTCCATTGCCTTGTCATCTCCCTGCATAGCAAGGCAACTCATCAGGTTGGAGGCCTCGCTGGAATATTCCGCGGACAACAGCGCATGAATCAGGCCATCCCGCACATCGGCGGGAGCGTGATAATAGATCTCACAGGGCCAGAACACCTCTGCGGCCAGTGCCGCCCGCTGGATCTCCGGGGCGATGGCATCCCGGTCCCCCAGCAGCTGCCAGAAGTCGGTGAACTCCGGGTCCTCCATCTCCGCCAGCCTCTGGATGTTCTGAATGAGATTTTTCTGCTTTTCGCCAATTTGTTCCGGCGTCCAGGCAAGAGCAGCTTGCCGATCCTGCTCGCACTTACATTTCCAGCACAATCCCTCATAGCCCAAAGAGGTCCCACAGCCGGGGCAGGCGTATTTCAGGCTCATATTCGTTGACTCCTTTCCAAAGACAGAAAGACGCCCCGCGACACCCTGTCACTTGGACAGGCTGACGCAGGGCGTGAAAAGGCCGCAAGAAAGAAGCCACATCTACCCCCAGATGTGGTTTCCTCCACAGGCAAAATCCATTTTTTATATAGAATCAAAGTTATCTTTAACTGATTCGTGTGCATCTCCAAAAACTTCCGCCTACATCACGCATGATTCCACGCGTATAGTGTAAGTTGCTTGTGATACTTTTATATGGTTAGTTGCTTCTCTTCAAACCACAAGGTCGGATGGTTCTTTTCCATCATACCTAATTACATGGAAATTATCAACTAAAACTTGCATCGATAAAATCCCAGAAACCGCTCTCTGTTAGGAAAACACATAGATGATGGCTGACAACTGCAACAGGCTCTGCAAAGGCTATGCCCAGCCCTGCAAACTAAGCTTTCAGGCTGTGGCGGTGTTTCCCTCCATTTTCAAAAGCATAGGAATTAGGATTCAAAATGGATAGAGGAACTGTTTGTGGCACTCTTTCTTTATAGGGCAGCAGAAGACTTCCATGCGGAGCAGCAGGGTGTTTCCGCATAGAAAAATGCCGAATTTAAATCTTTGAGCAGGTAAATTGAGAACACCACAATCGAATTAGAGCAATTCGATTGCGGTGCTCTTTTTTGTTAATTACAGGTTAAAAAAGAATTTTTTCTTGCGTTCTTGTCAGCAGGGCCATTGTTGATGATATAATAAAAAGCAATATACACCACACCTGTTAAAATTAAGAATTTCCGATATCTGCTTTGCTATATAGCAATAAGGATCAGTTAATAACAGATGTATGGAGAAATTCAAAGGAGCAAAGTATGCGCAACCTTTTTGTCATTGGAAACAGATTTGATCTTGCGCACAATATAAAACGGGATTCAACCATTTTAGAGACTACTTAAGTGCAAACTACTCGATACTTCACAATATGCGCCATATGTACCAGAAGCAATAACAGAGCCATTACGGAAAAGAACTGCAAGACACTACAGAGATCGTTGGCTTAATCGCATATCTTTTAGACGAGGCTGCCGCAGACACAGGAAAATGTTTTGATAATGTTGAACCTCAATACGATAAAGAAGGAGACCGTATCTATTCTTGGGAATACGAAATGCAGAATCTATATGCGGGAATATGGCATGAACAATTCCATATATTACTGAACTTTCCATGGTAAAATTCAAACTTCCCTTTTGGTAGACAGCTTGATATTTTATTCAAAGAGGTGCATTTGCGATGGATATTTCTGTCCTTTATATTATTCCGAATGACCGGATTATTGAAACTGTCCAACGGGTTATGCAGCGTTGTGATGTTAACTATCCGGTATATTATGGAACCATGTCCGGAGCTTTGGAAATTGCGAAGCGGATGATCGCTCAGGGGAGCCGGGTGATTGTCAGCACCGGACTGACGGCTCTGTATTTGCGCAAGCATCTTTCTGTGCCTGTTCTGGAACTGCTTTTTACAAATACGGAGTTTGCCAGAGCCATTCAGGAGGGACTTGCTTTTTCCGATAAGATTCTCATAGTTGCCAGTACCTATGTTAATTATTTTGTCCAGCGCAGTCTGGAGTTGTTTCAAAATCCAACCCATTCTATTCAGGCGGCTGTGCTGTCTCTCGACCGCCCCTTTGAAGAGCAGGTTCAAGAATATCTTGACCAAGGCGATTTTGACGTGGTCATTTCGTCCACGCCTGGCGTGAAGCAGGCGCGAATCAACGGGAAAATCGGGATTTTGTTTGACGTTGATGAAAAAATGGTTGAGTTTTCCATACAGACTGCGCGTTCTTTGCTGGATTTTGTAGTACACCGCGCGGAAAACGATCAGCTAATACACGCTGTTATGAATTATACGCAAGAAGGGCTTATTATTACGGACCGCGACGGGATCATTTCACAGCTCAACGCCTCTGCAGAGCGCATTATTGGCACTGTAAATGAGGAAGCCTGCGGGCAGAATGCCGACCAGCTGCTGGCGAATCGTCATATTGTAGATTCTCTTACCAATGAAAGTGGTCTGGCTGATCCGGAGGCCCATCCGGTCGTTTTGCAGCGCAACACGATCCAACTGGATGGAAAATCTGTTGGCATATTACTCTCCATTCACGACATGGCGGATATTCGGATGCTGGAACGCTCTGCCAAACGCATTCATGAGTTGAACGGCCATGTTGCCACATGGCGCCTTTCCAATATTATTGGCAAATCGGAGGCTATTTCTCAGGCCCGGCAAATGGCGCGCCGCTTTTCTCAGTACAACAGCACGGTTTTGATCCTGGGAGAGACGGGCACCGGGAAAGAGTTGTTTGCCCAGGGGATCCACAATGCGAGTCCTCGCCGCAACGAACCTTTTCTGGCGATTAACTGTGCTGCCTTACCGGAACAGTTGCTGGAAAGTGAGCTGTTCGGCTATGTAAAAGGTGCATTTACAGGCGCCCGCAGCAACGGGAAAACCGGTTTATTTGAAGCAGCAAATGGAGGTACTATTTTCTTGGATGAAATCAGTGAGATCCCACCCAACATGCAGGCGCGTCTGCTTCGGGTGATCCAAGAACGTCAGGTAGTCCGGATCGGTGATGACAAAGTGATACCCGTTGATATTCGGATCCTTGCTGCCAGCAATCGGGATCTGAGGACTCTTGTGCAGCAGGGGGCATTCCGGGCAGACCTCTATTACCGGCTGAGCGTACTGGAATTAAAGGTTCCGCCTTTGTCCTGGCGCAGAGAGGATATTCCGCTACTGGCACAGTCCCTTTTACAGAACAAGAACAAGGCCCTGAATACACACGTTACGGGATTTGCTCCTGAGGCGCTGGAAGTTCTCCAAAGCCTAGAATGGCCGGGGAATATTCGTCAGCTGTCCAACTTTATTGAACGCCTGATGATTTTGTCTGATCCGCCGCTTATTACGGGGGAGAACGCCCGCGCCCTTGCGCAGAATGAGGCCACAAAAGAGCTGCCTGTTTCTAGGGAGGGCCATTTCCCTACCCTGGAGGAAGCGGAATCCAATCTGATTCGAAAGGCATTGGATCAGACGGGAGGCAGCCGTACAGCTGCTGCGCAGCTGCTGGGTATTCACCCCTCAACTTTGTGGCGGAAACTACGGGATTTTGATACAGAAATTCCTCTTTGATGATTGCATAATGCACAGTCCCCATTGCATGATGCAACTGTTCCAGCCGATTTTTGCCTTTTTTCGGTAGAAATCGGCTGGATTTTCTTATATGGATATGGCATGTAAATTGCTTTATACTTGTTTAAAGCGATTGTGAATTGCTTTGAAGAAAAGGGGGAATTTTCATGGTATCCGTTGGTTGCAGAATCCACACGCATCCCGCACGTACAGATCCCGGTCTGGTGGAACGGTTTCGCAATATCCCGGTTGCGAATCTTGACGACTGCATGGGACGTACAGCAGCGCTCTCCTCCGCCATCAGGCCCTATGGCCCGCGCCGGCTGTTAGGGCAGGCATTTACTGTAAGAGTCCCGGCGGGGGACAATCTGATGTTCCATAAGGCCATGGATATGGCTCAGCCAGGAGACGTTTTTGTGATTGATGCTTTCGGCTGCGAAGAACGCTCTATATTGGGGGAGCTGATGGTAAGTTACTGTAAAATACGGGGTGCTTCCGGCATTGTGGTGGACGGCTGTATCCGGGACGCAGACGCCATTCGGGCGATGAATTTCCCCATATATGCAAGGGGAGTTACGCCCAATGGCCCCTACAAGAACGGGCCAGGTGAAATCGGTGGAGCAGTTGTTGTAGGTGGACAGGTTATTCGTCCTGGTGATATTCTTGCAGGAGACGGCGACGGAATTGTTGTAATACGTCCGGAGGATGCGGAGGAGATTTTGGAGCAGGTCGAAAAGCTCATGGCCAACGAGTCCCGCACTCTCAGTGAGATGAAGCAGCATAGTACATATATCCGCCCCTGGGTGGACGAGAAGCTGGCAGAATTGAAATGTGAATATTTATGAGGTATCCAAATGAAAATTTTTGTCAACGAACCCATACATCCGGCAGCAATGGAACTGCTGCGGTCACGGGCTGAAGTTGTCTCCGAATGGGAGGATGTCCCGGCTGTCAGCGCGGCATTGGTGCGGACAACAAAAATTGGACCTGATTTTTTAAATCGAGCGAAGCAGCTGCGCGTGATCGGAAAGCACGGGATCGGGTACGACAATATTGACATTGCATCTGCGAAGGAGAGAGGGATTGCTGTTGTCTATACTCCTTTGGCGAATGTCAACTCGGTGGCTGAACTGGCGGTATCTCTTTTCCTTGCGTTGGCCCGAAAGCTGGTTTCCGCTCAAAAATTGATACGTTCCGGAGAGTGCACCAGGATCGCGCCCCCTGAGCTGACGGGCACTGAGTTGAGCGGAAAGACAGTGGCCCTGATCGGCCTTGGACACATTGCACAGCAGGTTGCACAGATTCTAGGAGTCGGTTTTCACTGCCACCTTGTGGGATATGACCCATATGTTTCCCGGGAAAAAATGGCTACGCTCGACATTGAGAAAGCAGATTGTTTGAAAGAAGCGCTGAGGGCGGGAGATTTGATCAACATCAGCGTGCCCCTCAATGACAGCACCCGTGGTATGATCGGCTCCGCGGAACTGGGCGTCTGTCGCCCCACTGCAATTCTGGTCAATACGGCACGTGGCGGGATTGTAGATGAGGTGGCGCTCTATGAAGCGCTGTCCCGTAATGAGCTGGCTGCGGCAGCAAGTGATGTTTTTGCCGTCGAGCCTCCCGGTGTGGATATGCCGCTGATGTCTTTACCCAATTTTCTGCCCACTCCGCATATAGGAGCCAATACGGAGGAGGCGCTTTATCGTATGGGGATTACGGTAGTGGAAGATCTTTTCGCCGTTCTGAACGGTGTTTCTCCACGATTTCCTGTTCCGTAAACGGATGAGATAAAAGAAAGGAGATTCACTATGCAACCCAAAAATTCCATTCGTCGAAAGCCTGCTTTTCCGGACGGCATGTTGATCGTCCTTGGAGTCATCATACTGTGTGTCATCGTGACTTGGTTTATTCCTTCGGGTCAATACGACCGTATTTTAGATGCCAGCGGACGGCAGATCGTTGATCCAAACTCTTTCCATTATATTGAAAGCGAAAAAATCAGTCTCCTGCGTATTCCACACTTTATTGTAGAGGGTACGATTGCACAAGCGGAAATGATTTTCTTCCTGCTGACGATCGGTGGCTGCTATGAAATCGTAATGCACACCGGAGTGCTTCAGGCGATCATAGCCAGAATGGCCAAATGGAAAGTGCGGGACATGGCGTTTATACTGGTCTTTACGCTGGTGTTTGCCGTGATCGCAGCTCCTGCTGGCGGTGTAGTGTCTTTCATCGGATTTGCGCCCATTTTTGTCATGATCGCCCGGGCCATGGGCTATGATGCGCTTGTGGGCGTCTCTCTGGTGCTGCTAGGAGGTGCTGTGGGTGCTGCTGCTGGACCGATCACTCCCTTTACCACAGGCGTTGCCCAGGGAATTGCAGAACTGCCGCTGTATTCCGGCCTGTCTTACCGGATAATCTGCATGCTTGTTTTGTGGATTGTTACAGCCCTCTTTATTGCTCGGTATGCTAAAAAAGTTCGGTTGGATCCCTCAAAGAGCTATGTTTACGATCTTGAGCAGGTGCAGAAGAATCAAGAAGTAGAAAAGCACTATGACACCGATCTTTCGGCTCAACAGATCGCTATTCTGGTGATTTTTATTTTAGGCTTGTGCCTGATCATCTATGGCAGCCTTCGCCTGAACTGGGGCAATCGAGTTCATATGCAGATCTATCTGTGCATGAGCGTGATTCTTGCGATTGTTGGTAAGTTCAATCCCAATGAGACAGTCCGGGTCTTTGTGCGAGGAGCCAAGGGGATGCTGGCCGCAGCTCTGGTACTGGGGCTTTCCCGCAGTATTAGCATGATTCTGGATGAGGCGCTGGTTCTGGACACCGTTATTTACGGCTGCGCTGCGATTTTGAACGGGCTTCCCACGTTGCTGCGGGGGCCGGCTATGCTGATTGCCAATACGGTTGTCAATGTTTTCATTATTTCTGGAAGCGGGCAGGCTGCCGCAGTTATGCCGGTGTTCATCCCTGTTGCGGATTTGGTGGGGCTGACTCGTCAAACCGCTGTGCTGGCCTTCAATTTCGGCGATGGCTTTTCCAACTGGATCCTTCCGCATTCTGCTCCGCTGATGGGATTTATTGGTGCTACCAGCATCTCCTACGGAAAATGGTTTAAATACTTCTGGAAGCTATTCCTGCTTTGGAATGCCTTGGCCATGGCGCTTCTTTTTATTGCACAGTTAATGAACTATGGGCCTTTCTAAATGAAAAGGAGATCACGATCTATGATGACAAAAGAAGAAATTCTGAATGCTGCAAAAAAATGGGAAGATTTTTGCATCGCTCTGCGCAGGGATTTCCATGAATCCCCTGAATTGTCCGGGCAGGAAACTCAAACAATTGCTCGTATTTGTACTGAGTTACGTGCTGTGGGACTCTCTCCCATCGAAGTGCAAGATGGTGGTGTTTTAGCGGTAATCGAGGGAGATGCTCCTGGCAAAACCGTGCTTTTGCGGGCGGACGTGGATGCACTTCCTGTTCAGGAGGATCCGTGCAATCTTTTGCGCAAGAAAGAATGTGTCAGCAAGATCCCCGGCGTGTCCCATGTGTGCGGCCATGACTGCCATGCAGCCATGCTGGTCACTGTGGGGAAGATTCTTGCAGCCCGTCGGGATTTTCCTGGGCGAATTGTGCTCATGTTTGAACGCGGTGAAGAAGGGGGCGGCAATCTCCGGTATCTCATTGATTATCTGCAAAAGAACCATTGGGACATTGATGGAGTTTGGGGCATGCACCTAAACAGTGATATTCCCGCAGGAAAATTTGCGATTCGAAGTGGACCGTTGATGGCTGGGGGACTGATGTTTGACATCACATTGGTGGGTAAGGACGGACATGGTTCAAGGCCGGATTGGGCCAATAATCCTGTGGATTGCTTTCAGACGATTCAAACAGCATTGGATAAAATTCGTATGCGCGCGGTAGATCCAAATGATGCAATTACCTTTTCGATTTGCAGGGTGTCAACGGAGTCCCAGCGGCCCAATATTATTGGACGAACTTTAAATTTTGCCGGTACAGTTCGTTACTTTGATTTGGAAAGAGCATACCGTCCTTTCAGCAAGGCAATGCGGCGAATTATTGATAATATTGCCGATGCTTTTGAATGCGAAGCAGTATATAATCAGTTTGAGTGTATTGCAGTCCCTCTTATCAATCAATCTGATTGTTATGAAATTGCAAAGCAGACATTGACGGAGATTTTTGGAGAAGATCGTGTAGTGCAGGGGCCATTGAAGTTTGGATCAGAGACACTTTCCTATGTAATGAGCTTTTGGCCGGGTATGTATTTGAATTTGGGTATTAAAGATCCCACATTGGGTACTGGATCCGGTCATCATACGGCCAAATTCGATGTAGATGAATCGCAGTTCAAAACCGGTGTCGCGGCACACATCGGATATGCCCTGGCCTTCTTGGAAAGCTCAAAGAAAATACAGGATTTCAAGCCTTATGATGGAGATATTTGGGATCTGTTAGGCGAATAGGTAAATGGATTTTAAGGAGTCACCAGAAAAACATTGATATCTATTCTGGCACCTATGATGAACTGTTTTACAGTAGCGGTTATATTTTTAACCTTGCCCTGTGCACAGATGGGCAGGTCGAAATGACCTCTCGGAAGAATTGGGTACTCCATTAACAAGGGGAAGCCCTTGAAAACAATGTTTTATGGAGACATTTTCTGCGAAGATTTTCTTGTTTATGGGGATACCCGACTGTTCAAGCAGGTCTTCATATTACCATCCGGTTAAAAAAACACAGTACACCGGATGATGGAGGATATCTTCCCATCCGGTGTGCTGTCTTTTGGAATCCACTTTAACTGATCCCATGCAGTAGAATTTTGGCTTCATATGCAGATTATGGCGTGGAGATGCTGAAATAATCCGGAATATGCTTGGTAAACACACTGCCAGAGCCAAATTCATAAAGGATTGGAGGCGTCTCCCTTGTTTCATTTTAAATAATTGTTAGTCAGCTTCTCTATCCCTAAAAACAGAAGGTGGCTACATTATACTCAAGCAGGATCAGCCTCCCCTCATCGTCAAAGGGACCGATGCCCATGCCGTAGCGCATGGGGCTTGGCTCCCTCCGTGCCAGTGTCAAGTGCGCCCGCGTCCCCCGGGCGTTTGGCCGGGTTCCAGAACCAGAGACGCCCTGGAGCGGAAAGCGGACACCGGATCTTGATTTCCTGACAGCAGAAAATGTCTGCTTTGGACTTGGCGGGGATGCGCAAAAGCTTTTGCGCTTGCAGGCGCAAAGCCGTTGACATTCCAGACCACTGTCTTCATGACTGCAGCCCCTCCCTGCCCACCGAAGTGGGCTTTGGCATGCCCCAAGCCGGCAGTATAAAATCTCTTCCAGAAAAATACAATGCCTGCCCTTGCCGAATTTGTCAAGAGCAGGCATTGTTGTTTCCTCCTTGCAGCGGTTTTTCAGGGGCGTTGCAATTATAACCAAACCAGAGCCGAATGGGGGGAAGCCTTCCGAAATTTCTCCGGATAGGACATTCCGCAGTCTGTGGGGGCTATTTTTGCCGCAAATAATTACCGGCAACTTGGCCAGAAAGAGTCACCAGAGTAATTCGTTTCTATATTCGGCTTATGCTGGTAAGAAACTGTATAACACTGTTGGGTGAAGAGCAGATGATGTTGTTGATCTTGATGCCATCAGCTGCGTGGCCTCAAAATTCCAGGAGGCAGCCCGCATATCCATACCGATCTTTGTGCGGTTGACGAGCCGGGGCAGTACCACCAGCACCGCCTCCAGGAACGGCGTGATCACCTTCGCCATCCTGGTAGACGGCTTGACAACGGTGATCTGGCTGGACGGGCCGGGCAGGCATCTCTCGGCTCATTCCCCACGAAGCAGTGACCTGCCGCCCAAAATCATCCTAAGATTTGTACAAGATATTCCATTGACTTGCCTGTGTCTCTATGATACGTTTGACTCAAATTTGCAGCTTACGACAGGAGGCTTCTATGCGCTCAGAAATCGGAGTCGGCATCATCGGATGCGGCAGCGTTGCCAGATGGAAATATGTTAAAAACCTGGCAGAGATGTCAGGCGTCTCTCTTCGGGCCTTCTATGGTGGCCGGGCTGAGGAGTTCCAGCAGCAATACGGTGCTCCGGGCTCCGCAGTCTGTCGAGATCTGGCGGAATTTTTGGCCCGTGAAGACGTTGATGCCGTCTGTATCTGTACGCCGAACAACAGCCATGCAGAAATTGCCCTGGCAGCCCTGCGCGCAAGAAAGCATGTGCTGTGCGAAAAGCCCATGGCCATCTCCGCTGAGGATGCCGTTCGGATGGTCGAGACAGCGGAACAGATGGGCGTCCTGTTGACAGTGGGGCACCAGTCCCGGTTCTCTCCCGCCGCTCAGGCCCTTTACCGCCAACTGCGGGAAGGCGCCTTCGGCTCCCTCTACTTTGCCCGGGCCAGCATGGTCCGGCGGATGGGAATCCCCACTTGGGGGCACTTTTTCGACCCAGCAGTCCAGGGTGGCGGATGTCTGATCGATCTGGGCACTCACGCTCTGGATCTGGCTCTGTGGTTGCTGAACGATTTTTCCCCGGCCTATTGCTGCGCCGGCATCTTTCGAGGCCCGGGAGACTCCCCTACTCCCGCCAACCGTTGGGGCACTTGGGACCCCGCCATGCTCCGGACGGAGACCGGTGCCTTTGGACAGGTTGTGCTGCAAAGCGGCACGGTGCTGAGTCTGGATATCAGTTGGGCCCTTCACGTGCCGGAAGACCGGGAAGAGACCGTTACGCTCTGCGGCACAGCCGCCGGGGCGGAGCTCTTTCCCGGCGGCTATACAATCAGCGGCACACAGGGCGCCCGCTTGGTCACTACCCGCTATCAGATGCCGGAGGAGGAGCAGAGCGCAAATCGGGCGCAACTGGAGGATTTTTTATCTTCCATCCGGGAGCATCGGCTGCCTCTGGTAACAGCAGCGCAGTCTTTAGTCGTAATGCAGATCCTATCAGGACTTTACCGCTCCGCGCGGGAACTTCGTCCTGTGGAATTTTAAGGAGGATGCAACTATGCACGAAGAAAAAGTAGCTCTCACCAAGAACCAGATCGCGGCGCTCCGGAGAGCGGCAGAGACTCGTTCCATTCAGGACATCTTTGTAGTGGCCTGTGGCGGCTCTTTGGCCACTCTGTACCCCATTCTGTACATTCTGGATCGTGAGACGAATGCCGTCCATGTATCCTCTGTCAATGCAGCGGAATTCTTCCATAACCCGCCACACCGGTTGGGAGATCACAGCCTGGTTATCTTGAATTCTCAAAGCGGCACAACACCGGAGACCGTTTCCGCCGCCCGTTTAGCGCACGAACGCGGGGCGCTTACTGCGGCGTTTACCACAGTACCAGGCTCCGCTATCGAGACTGTGGTGGATTTTCCCATTTACTATTATGACGATCCGATAAATCCCTATCCTCTGCTGCTCTCCATTTTTCCGGAGGTTTACCAGCTGGCCTTTGCTCTTGTGGATCTGTTGAACGGCAGTAATTGTCTCCCCGGCATGGAAACCGCTATGGAACATCTGGAGGCCGTATGTCAGCGTGCGGTTTCAGACTTCGCTCCTCAGGCCCGGGAGTTTGCCCGGAAACACCGCACGGAACAGCTCATTTACACGGTCTCTGCTGGTCTTGACCGATGCATCGCCTATATTCTCACCAACTGCTCTTTTATGGAGTCTGTATGGCGTCATTCCTCTCCTCTTCACGCCGGAGAACTCTTCCATGGCGCCTGCGAAGCTATTGGAAAAGACACCCCTGTTGTGGCTTTTCTAGGGCTCGGCCGTTGCCGCCCGGTAGAAGAGCGGGCTGTGAAGTTTCTGCAGCGGGTCACCGATAAGTTAACCGTCTTAGACGCCGCCGCCTTGGATCTCACTGAAATCCCAGAGGAATTACAAGAGTATATTGCGCCTCTAGTGCTTCACTCCCTAGCCTCAGATTTCTGTTTACAGTTGTCCCATCTCACCGGTCATCCCATGAGTTCCCGGCGCTATATGGGCGTAGTAAAATTTTAAACGAGGTGTCATAATGAAACTGCTGGGACTGGGTGACAACGTATTTGACGCCTATTTGTTTCGAGACGAACTCTATCCCGGTGGGAACGCCGCCAATGTGTCCGTACTGGCCCGCCGGATCGGTGCTGAATATACAGGCTACCTGGGAGTGCTGGCAGATGATCCACCAGGTCGTCATTTCCTGGCCGCCCTCAGGGAGGAATCCGTGGAAGTCAGCCGTGTCCGTATTGGTGTGGGCAAATCCGCATGTAACTATATTGTGTTGGATGACCATGGAGACCGCACGTTCTCAGGAAATAATGGCAAAGAGACCGTGCAAAATCTTTTCTCTCTACACCTGACGCCGCAAGATCTGGCATATGCCGCCGCTTTCGATGTGATCCACACCAGTATCCACAGCGGTATTTCCAACGCGGTGCTGGGCGGTCTATCCCGCCGGGCAGATCTGTCCATGGATTTCTCCAATGACGGCTTTACTCACACAAACGTGGCGGAACTTGCGCCGATCCTTCGTTTTGCCTTCTTCTCTGCCGGAGAAAGGTCTTTGGAAGAAGTCCACACTTTTGCAAAATATGCCGCCGACTGTGGGATCCCCCAAGTAATCTTTACTATGGGGACTCGCGGCGCTTGTGGAATCTCCCAGGGCCAGTTTTGGCAAGCGGATGCCTGTGTTATTCAGCCTGTGGATGCTTTAGGTGCCGGAGATGCCTTTATTGCCGCCTTTTTATATACTTTCTGGGAAAATGGCGGTAGTGCTCTTTTGGCGGCAGAACAGGCGGCGCATTTCGCCGCAGACTGCTGTCTCCACTATGGCGCCTTCGGTCATCCGCTTTCTCTGGCGGAAAGCGACTTGCTTTCCACAGGCCCCCAAAATTAGACTGAGAAAACAGGCTCCGGTGGTTTTCCACCGGAGCCTGTTTACTGTACTCTTTACGGATTTTTCATTTCCACCAACTCCCTTGGCAACAGGCCTGCAGCATCCTGGTCCAAAAGCCAGATACAATTGGGGTGCTTCTGGAGGATGGAGGCCGGCAGTTCGTTGGTAACCGGACCGGTAATGGCTTTGAAAACGATCTCCGCCTTTTGAACACCGCTGGCCAGCAAAATCACAAGCTCTGACTCCATGATCTGAGCGATGCCCTGTGTGATCCCCTCAGCAAGCGGTAACTCACGGCCACCGAAGTACTTCTTCTGTACAGCCTTCGTCACCGCGCTCAGCGGCGTTCTGTGCGAACGCAGAGAAAAGTCCACCCCGTTTTCATTAAAGCCCAAATGGCCGTTCATCCCAATGCCCAGCACCTCCACGGCAATGGGGCCATAACGGCGGATGAAGGCATCCTGCTCTTTCAGCTGGCAATCGATGGCAGCAATCCTGCTTCCGTCAAACAGAAACTTATCGGCAAACGGGCGGTGCATGGGAGTCAGCAGTTGGGTGTTCACAAAGTGGGAGCAGCTCCCCTCATCCTGAGGCCCGATACCTACCCAGTCATCCAGTTGTACAAACTTCACCCCTGTTGGATCAATCATTCCGCTGTTGACGCGGCTCACGAACTCCCTCAGCATCCCAACCGGTGTATCTCCGCCCGGAAAGCTAACCAGGCACTGCGGGTCTTTCTCTATGGCCTTCTGCACCAGGTCAGTCGCACACCGGCTCATTGCCTCATAATCCTTTTCAACAACTACTCTCATGATTTTTCCTCCTCTGCAACTGTCACAGCAATCATAGCACAAATCGTCCGGCACTGTTAGGACAATTCCATCCTGATGTCTGGATTTTTTTGTTCTCTTTTTCTGGGGACAAAAAAATCCTAGAAATCTCACGAGAATCTTCATTGTACTCGTCCTGTGATTTGGATAGAATAAAGATGCTATCGCTATACAAGTCATAGTACACAAACAGAAGGGAGCATTTTTATGGTCAAAGTTGGAATTATCGGGGTGGGCACGGTGTCTCAGATGATGCACCTTCCCATTCTCAGCGGCCTTCACGATCTTTACCAGATTACGGCGGTATCCGATGTGTCTCCCACGCAACTAAAGCATATTGCGGAGACTTATCGTGCGAAAGCCTATGCAGACCCCTATATGTTGGTGAAAGCCCCCGATGTAGATGCCGTCTTCATCTGCTCACCTGACCAGTATCACGCAGACTACGCCCTTGCTGCCATTGAGGCCGGAAAGCATGTGTTTGTGGAAAAGCCTGTGACGCTCTGTATTGAAGATCTGGAAAAGCTAATCGCCGCTGAAAAAGCTCATCCTGAGCTTGTGTGCATGGTCGGCTACATGCGCCGTTACAGCCAAGGCTTCCTGAAATGCAAGGAACTCTTGGCCAGCGATGATCGCAAGATTGAATACATGCGCTTCCGGGATATTATTCTGGAAGGCGACTTCTTTATGGATCAGACCCGTCCTCCCTATCTATGCAGCGACATCTCCGACGAGGTCAAGGCGGAAAGTTCCTCCCGCCGCCGGGATCAGATCACTCGCGCGCTTGGCAACGACTGCACGGATCAGCAGCGCACCACTTATGTGATGCTCACAGGCCTCGGTTGCCACACCCTGGCCGCTGTGCGAGAACTGGTAGGGCTGCCTGTGGAGGTGGAATCTGTCTCCGTCCAGGGAGAACATGTCATTATTGTTTTCCGATACAATGATTTCTTGGCCGTCTATGAGATTCTCAACGATCAGGATGTGGTGCAATTCGACGCCGCCATCGAGATCTATCAGCATGATCGTCGAATGAAAATCAAGTATGAGACGCCCTATCTGCGTTATCAGCCTCATACATTTGAAGTGATTGAGTCCACAAAGAAGGATACCAAGACCACCCTTTATGGTCCTGATTATCGCGACCCCTTCCAGGATGAGGTCCAGTATTTCCATGACTGCATTGCCAACGGAACCACACCTAAGTCCGATTTTGCAGATGCTATGGCTGATTTGGTACTGTTCCGGGAGATCTGCGGCAAGATCAAAAAATGATGAAGAGTACGCTGCTTCAAGAATATATTGCCCAGCAGCCCGCCCTGTGGCGGGCTCTGCTGGATTCCCGCGAGGAAATCACCGCAGAATTTTCCCGGCGTTTCGGGGGATTTCAGCCGGATCGGGTGATTCTGGTCGGTTCCGGTTCCTCTCACTATGCCGCCCTGATGGCCCGCCCGGTTCTAGAGCATGCCTGGGGAACAGAGGTCACCTGCCTTGTCCCCTCCGAGGCAGCGGATGCCCGCCTTACTGCAGCACACCCGCTGTATTTTGCCATTTCGCAAAGCGGCGTCAGCACCAATACCTATGATTTGGTCTGTCAACTGACCAACGCAGGCAGGGCTGTGATTGCCGTTACGGAACAGGCAAACTCTCCCGTAGGGCTAGCCGCCTCTCTGTCCGTTCCTCTTCGAATCGGAACAGAACGGATCGGTGCCAAAACCAAGGGCGTCACCGCCACTGTGCTGACATTAATGCTGTTAGCGTTGTCTGTCTGCCAAGACACGTCCTATGGGCAGAGAATGCTTCAGGCCTTGGATCGACTGTGCCGGAACGCTCCGGAAAACCTGTCCCGTTCCCGTGCGTGGAGCCACGCGCATCGGAACGTGTTCCTGCCGTTCCGTCACCTGTATGTGCTCGGCTGCGGCAACAGTCTCGGAGCCGCGCAGGAAGGAGCGCTGAAGCTGCTGGAGACCAATTATCTTCCAGTTTCCTGCTATCCTTTGGACGAGTATATCCATGGTATCCAAAACGCCCTGGACGGCGATGCCTGCCTTTTGTGCCTGCTGCCGTCCCAAGGGCCAGATCGGGACCGGATGCTGCGCCTAGTGAATTTCTCCAAATCAGTTGGGGCCTGCTGCGGCTTGATCTCCCCCAGCGACACCGGCCAGCCGGACGCTCTTCACCTGCTGGATGCCGGAGAAGATGCCCTCCAGTCCTTAGAGTTTCTTCTTGCTTTGCAGACGCTGGCCGCGGAGCTTTCCGCTGCCAGAGGGATCGATTCCTCCCATCGGCGCTACTCGGATTTCTTCTCTATCATGGGCAGCAAGATGGAGGGAGATATATGCCAGCCAAAGCTCTAAACCGGCGCTTTTTCCTGCTCCAGGCTATTATGATGCTGATAGACTGCATTACAGTGGCTTACATATCTCCCATTCTGGTCTCCTTTGGATACTCCAAGCTACAGATTGGCCAAGTAATGACACTGGGTGCCCTAGCAGCCACGTTAGCCCGCCCCCTATGGGGGTTTCTCAATGACCGGTTCTCCTGTGCCAAGCAGGTGACATTAGGCGGGACGGCGGTCGGGATCGCCTGTTATTTTCTGCTGACCTGGGGTGGCGGTCAGATGGGGCTGACCACCATAGCGGTAATGGGGTTGTACATCACTGTCGTCTGTATGATGAACTTTGTGGACTCCTGGGCTCTCCGTCTGATCAACGGCGGTGCATCCCTGAACTATGGTGCTACCCGGGCAGGCGGGTCTCTCTCTTACGCTCTCGGTGCCGCCATCTTCGGCATGGTAGTCTCACGCTGGGGCTTTCGTCCAGGCAACGTGGCTCTGTGGGTGCTCTGGATTTTGATGTGTGTGGTTGCCCTGTCTTTACCGAATCCTCCGCCCGCCAGCCATCTTGACCAGAAGCCGGTCACTCTACTTCAAGGGTTCCGCACACTGCGATCCAATCGCGTCTATTGGGTGATGCTGGCCGCTCTGTTTCTTTGTACTCTGGCCTCCGGGTCCATGGAGAGCTTCTACTCTGTGCTGATTCTATCTGCCGGAGGAACAGAGCAGCATGTTGGGTTCGCCCTGTTTCTTCAGGCCACCAGTGAGTTGCCTGTGATGTTTGGCTACAGTCGGCTGCGCTCCAGGCTGCATTTGTCAGCAGCCCCCCTGATGGCAGTTTCTATGCTGTGCTATGCGCTGAAAGCCCTGACTCTCGCCAGCGCCGGCTCTCTGAATATTATCCTTGTTGCAGCCCTGTTTCAGGCGCTTTCCTTTGCGCTTTTCACCCCCGCCTGCGTGGACTTTATGCTGGAGACTGTGCCCGGGGAGTACCTAGCCATGGGGCACCTTCTGTTTCTGGCCATTGGTCAGGGTATCGGTGCCGTGGCAGGGAATGCCCTCAGCGGGATCCTATCAGAATATCTTGGCATGGCCTGGATGTTCCGCACGGTCGGATTCCTTGCGTTGCTGGCCAGTGTCCTGGCCTGCTGCTCCGCAAAGATGTTGAAGAGGAGGAATTTCTCGTGATCTTTTTAGGCTGTGATGGAGGCTCTACCAAAACAGAGTGGCTCCTAGTAGACCACACCGGCCAAGTGCTGGCTCATCGGATTTTTCCCGGCTGCAACTTTGCATTTTGGGGTGAGGACGGGTTCCGGGACCTGATGGTCCGCTCTGTTCAGACCCTGCTGGCAGACAGCGGCATCACTTCTCAGCAGATTACGTCCGCCATGCTGAGCCTGACTGTTTACGGAGAGGTTCCCGGTACCGAGGAGTTCTTCCCCCAAGTCATGCAATCCATCCTGCCTGACTGCCCTCTTCAGTTTTCCAATGACTCTGTGGCAGGCTGGTGTGGCAGTCTGGCCGGCCGGCCCGGCATCAACATTGTAGCCGGCACCGGTTCTGTCGCCTATGGCCAAGATTCGGCCGGAAACGCCTCTCGCGTAGGAGGCTGGTCTCTGTTTTTTGCAGATGAGGGTTCCTGCAGCTGGGTAGCCCGGCAAATGATCACCGAATTTGTAAAGCAGGCAGATGGCCGGCATCCCCGATCTGCCATCTATGAAGAATTGCGGCAGGAGCTGTCCATTACTCACGATCTATATTTCTCCGGATATCTGCAGACAAATGTCCGGCAGGATTCCTCGCTGTTGGCAAAGCTGCAGCTGGTTGTCTTGCGGGCTGCACAGCGGGGAGACCCAGCAGCCATAGGTATCTACCACCGTGCGGCTGAGGAGCTGACGGAAATGGCCACTGCTATTCGGCAGCAGTTGACCTTCTCCGCAGGAGAGACTGTGCCAGTCTCGTACTCCGGCGGCCTGTTCCGTGCTGGAGAAGTCATCATGACTCCCTTCCGCGCCTGCATGGACCGGGAGAGCTTTGTGCTGAATGAACCTCGGTACAGTCCGGTGCTAGGAGCACTGATCCTGGCCGCTCGCGGGTTCCTCTCCCTGGAGGAAAGCGACGCCATGGCTGACCGAACGGCGGCCCAGTTGACAACCGCCCCATCCGTCCAATAAGGCTTCTGGAGGTTATCAAAATGAAAATCATCCACGCAAAAGATTATAATGACCTCAGCCGCAAAGCCGCCAACATCATATCCGCCCAGGTAATTTTGAAGCCGGAGAGTGTACTTGGCCTAGCCACCGGTTCCTCACCTCTCGGAATTTACCGGCAGCTGATTATTTGGTATGAAAAAGGAGATCTGGATTTTTCTGCTACCACTGCCGTGAATTTGGACGAGTACTGTAATCTGCCGCCGGACAATCCACAGAGCTACCACGCCTTCATGCGCCAAAATTTCTTCGACCATATCAATATCAACCCTGCCCGGGTCCATATTCCCAACGGCATGGCCTCAGACTTGGAGACAGAGTGCCGCCGCTATGACCAATTAATCCAATCCCTGGGCGGAATCGACCTGCAGCTGCTTGGAATCGGCCGCAATGCTCACATTGGATTTAACGAGCCGGACAGCTGCTTTTCCAAATATACGCACAAGGTAGCATTGTCAGAGAGCACCATCGCTGCCAACACCCGTTTTTTTGATCGGGAGGAGGATGTTCCTCGTCAGGCCATTTCTATGGGGATGCAGGCCATTACTCAGGCCCGTAAGATCCTGCTGATTGCCAGCGGTCCCGATAAGGCAGACGCTCTCTGCGCCTGCTGTTTCGGTCCGGTAACGCCACAAGTCCCAGCCTCCATCCTTCAGCTTCATCAGGATGTCACCATCATCGCCGATGAAGAATCGCTGTCCAAGTGCCCCTCCAATGTTCCTGTTTCTGCCGCCAAGTGAAGGAGCAGTCGTATACGTCAATACTGGGACGGATTAAAAAGTCAAAGAGGGTATCAGATAGTAAATCTCGAGAAGTCTAAGGGCTTCTCGAGATTTCTCATTTTGAGAGGTGCCGGGAAAGATTGGCGCGTGGGAATGGAAACACCAGGCAAAGCCGGAGCATTTGGAGGACGCTGCAAATATCAAATGGTGGTTTGAGGAATGCAGAGGAGGACACGGCTTTGCCGCGCTCTCCAGCTGCGAAGAATCTCAGGACAGTTCATCCATTGCCACATCGGGCAGGTGTATAGGGTCAAGCTGCCCTCTGTTGCAACGTTGAGCGAGTGAATCAGCAAAGTCCCTGTCATATGTAGGCCATCCTCCGGGCGGGCTGCTCCACCTTCAGCCCCTCCATCAGACAGCGGTACTGCTGCGGCGTCAACCGCCGTACCTCCTTTTCGTTTTGCGGCCGTTGGTATGCGCCTGTTCCAGCCGCTTATAGCTTATACAGCAGGATGCATCCATCCCGGTCCCTGCAGAACTCCTTGATGCAGTCCCGCCGTCTGCCGCAGAACAGAAACAGCGTGTTGGTGAACGGGTCCGGTTTAAACCGTTGCTGCACCATGGCAGCCACCCCCATCGATCCCCTTCCCCGACAGTTGCATAACGCCGGAGCATTGTCGCTTTTCCCATTGCAGGGGTGTAAAACACTCTTGGCATGCAAATTTGTTCATCGTGCCGTTTAATGAATATTAAGAGCGGGCAAGCAGAACTGCTTGCCCGCTCTCTTTTGTCTGTTTTGGCCGAAGCGGTCCTCAGAAATTCTCTGAAGACCGCTCTCCGTTTTCGGACTTCGCCTTATTGGATGAGGTGGATTTTTTGCAGATAGGCCAGATTCTTCTTGGCCTTTTCAAATGCCTCCTGTGTGGTGGCGTGGGGGCAATCCTGTTCGATGATCCCGACTCCCCGGAAATTCAAACGATCCAGCAAATCCCGGTAAGCTTCGTAATCAATGATCCCATCCTCCAGATCGCACATAATATCATCCATCCGGGGATCATCTGGTGCCAGAGCACCCTCCATCTCCATCTTTCTGATCTCACCAGATACATTTTTGAAGTGGAGATAGGGAATATGATCGATATGAGCCTCCAGGAAATCCAACGCGCTGCGGTCGCCCTGCTTCCAATTCCCATTGGCCGCAGCATAGTGGCCGTTATCAAAGCAAATGCATAGATCCAGATCAATCAGTCGCTCCAACTCCTCCCGGGTCTCGATCAGAGAGCGCCTCTCCGGATGCATCAGAACCTCAATACCGTAGGTGTCCCGGCAGTAACTGCCCATTTCCCCGAAAAGCTTATAGGTCCTGATTTGCTGCTCCTTGAGGCCGGCCTTGGTCTTGCAGTCCATGGCGGTTCCGTCCATTGTCATCAGGTAATGCACATCGAATGCCTGCAGGCGCTTGCACAAATCATCCACATCCCCTCGGACATCGGCAAAGGAACGTGCCTTGAGAAAATCATAGCAAGCTGTTCCGCCGCAGATAGAAAGGTCCCGGCGAGCCAGTTCTTCCCTCAGTTGGCCAATATCTGTGGGCAGATACCCCACTGGTCCCAGTTCCAGGGCCTTATATCCAGCTTCTGCCGCCTGGTCCAAAAAGATATCATACGGGGTGCCAGAGGGAGTTCCATCCGGCCACCAGACTCCCCAAGAACAGGGGGCAGTTCCAATTGTTACTTGCAAGCTCATGATTTGATCTTCCTTTCCATTTCATCTGCTCCGGAGCGTTCACGGTATTCTTTCGGTTTCAGGCCTGTTGACTTTTTAAAAATTTTAGAGAAATATACCGGGTCATAGATACCTACAGCCTCCGCGATTTCATATGCTTTTTTATCTGTGGTCCGCAGCAAAAATTTAGCACGCTCAACCCTGGTATTAAGAATATAGGTACTCAAATTCTCTCCCATCTCCCGCTTAAACAGCTTGCTGAAATAACTGGGACTTAGATGCACCATCGTTGCCAGCGCATCCAATGAGAGATTGGTGCTGTAATTTTGGTCAATGTACTGTTTTACCTTGTAAATGATACTGTCGATATTCTCCTCTGTCCTCCCGATCCGGGACAGGGTCTCTGTCACATACTCCCGCACACTGTTCTCCAGAAGCTCCATGCTCCCAGTGGGCAAAGCCGTTAGCTGTTCGGCGGGCAGATTGTGGCTGAACAGAAGACTCACACAGAAGTTCTGCAATAAAAGGGCGATCTGACACACGCTGGAGAAAGGAATTTTCTGTGCTTTTATCAATTGGAAGAGATCCTCCATGTTTTTCAGAGCCGCATCACCACTGTGATTTTCCAGGGCGCTTTCCACCAAACGCAACCGCTCCCACAGAGCACTGGCTGTGTCTTCGGACAACTTTGGCAGGTCCTCACACCGCATGACGGATGGCTGGCTACTATACAACGCAAATTTCTGTGCGTCATCCGCCTCTCTGGCCGCCTTCTGCATATTCAGTGGATTTTTGTGGAGGCGGCTAATTCCGATCGTCAGCAGGAAATCCGTTTTTCCTTCTACCGCTTCTACAGCCGAAGTGCAGAGTTCAGCGGGGTCTATTCCCTCCGGCAATGAGAGAACTGCATAGCAGCAAGTATCGCTCTTCGGTACCAAAAACACTGTATGCCCCTCGCAGCAGGACAGTATGACCTCCTGCGCTTGCTGGAGCATCGCTGTGCATTCCTCCAAAGTTCCCCGGAAAACCACCTCCAGGCTCAGAACATAATAACTGGGCAGCACAATGTGCAGGTCATTGAGTTTATTGAGAATGTAAAGCAGCGAGTGTCGGCTTTGAAAAATCAGTTCTCCCAACAGAGCCTGCTGTTCCAGCAGGAGGCTCTTCTGCACACGGCTTTCCTTTTGAAGCCGTTGGCATGCCTTGTCCACTGCAGCGGAGAGCGCCTTCTCCGTGGTAGGCTTCAGAACGAAATCCGTCACCCCGCACTGGATAGCCTGTTGAGCATACTCAAAGTCCGGAAAGCCTGTAAGCAAAATCATCTGAATGCCCGGATAGTGTTCCCGGACCCAGCCGCAAAGTTGCAGTCCGTCCATCTCCGGCATGCGAATGTCTGTAATCAGAATGTCCGGTGGGGACTCCTGAATTTGATGGACAGCATCTACTCCGTCGTTTGCAATTGCTCGCACACAGCAGTTGTGAGCCTTCCAGTCAATCAAACACATCAGCCCTCGGGGAATTATCGCTTCATTGTCCACAAGCATCACAGTGTACGGCATGGTTTCTCACCCCTTTGTTTGATCAAGCGGCAAAGTCAGCAGCACGGTGGTACCCTGACCGGGTTTCGAACGGATCTGCAGATCCGCCCGGTCTCCATATAGCAGATGCAGACGGCGAAGTACATTTGTTAGTGCAATATGATTGTGCTGTCCGGCACTTTCCACCTCTCTTGCGAGATCCAGATTTTCCGGATCAAAGCCTACGCCATCATCCTCAATTCGCACACAAATATTCTGTGTCTCCTCCCACAGCCGGACTGCCACGCTTCCTAAGCCCCGCCTGGGTTCCAGCCCGTGGACGATGGCGTTTTCCACCAGAGGCTGGATCGTCAGCCGCGGAACCAGGTACCGCAAAAGGTCCTCGTCCTCGTATTCCACTGAGTAAGAGAGCTTTTCCCCAAATCGTTCTCTCTGTAAATCCAAATAATAGTGGACGTAACCGAGCTCCTGTTCAAATGTAATTTTCTGGCTGCTTCCCACACCGATATTTCCCCGAAGCAGGCACGCCAGGTCCGTAACCATACGGGAAATATTTTTCAATCCAGCATCCACGCAACGCATATTGATGGTCTCCAGCACATTAAAGATGAAGTGCGGATTGATCTGCGCAGCCAACAGGCGTGATTCGCTCTCCTGCAATCGAATGCCCTTTTGATAGGCATCCTTCCAGGATGCCTCCAGATTATCAGCCATCTGGTTAAATGTAGTTTCCAGATCAGCCAGTTCCCGATAGCCGCTGTCAGGCATACGGGCGGCATAGTCTGACTCCGCCATCCGGTGCAGCATCCCCTCCATTTTCTGCAGCGGATCCCCCAGCACCCGATGATAGGCGACCGCAGCCGCCAGAACCGTCAGCAGCACAATCGCGATACACAGGGCTGAGAAAATCCAACTCCCCTCCCAAACCAAATCGTACATGGACGGAAGTGGTATAAAAATATCCACCCGCAGCTCCTCATCGTCCACACGCTGACTGACATGGTAAAAGCGGCCCTGCCAACCCGGGGCAGTTCCTTGGAGATAGGAAGAGTTATCCTCAGTCTGCTCCAGAAGTTCTTGCAGGTCCTCCCCCTCCCCGTATAGCAGTTTTCCCTCTCCATCTGAGAGCGCCAAGCATGTGTTTGGATAGAGTTCCGTCAAGTCTCCAGCATTCAGTAAAGTATCTACATCAATCTCCATAATCAGCTTGCCCAACGGTTCCAGCGTATCGATATTCTTATAGTCCAGCAAAAAATAGGCGGTGTTCTCTGGCGTATTCTCTATGGAAAACAGCGTCTCTGCTGAAGATTGTTCGTTTGCAGCCTCATAGATACTCTGCATTCGGCGCTGCTCCTGCTCATAGGACCCCCTGGGGGAGTAAAAGGTGAACGCCCCATCCCTGCGAAAAAGGTACACGCTGTTTACCGCTCCCCGTTTCCAAGTGGATTGGTAAGCCGCCACTCCCCCCACGACCCGAAGCAGGTCATCCCGTCCCTGCAAAGCCAGATACATGTCCAAATCCTGCATACTTGCACACAGGCTATCGTCTATCATGGCATTATACGCGATGTCCTGTGCCAATTCCATAGTGTTGGCAACAGATGCAGTCACTTGGCTGATGTAGAAATTTACATTTCCCTTGGCCTGTGATTCCATTCTAGCAGGGATCGTACGATAGAACACCAGAAGCATCAGTAGTGACGGTCCCAAAATCGTCACACAGACCAGTAAAAACATTCTGACCATGAGAGACCGCTTCCGCCTGACATTTCCCCGTCTATGTGCCATTTCCTTCACCGCCTCGGGCCGCCTAACTTTTCTCTTGGGTTCATTGTACAATGAGGATTTTCCTTTTTCAACACTGAAATCTGTAAATCTCCCGCCCTCTTCTCTCTCCGCCTTCGGCGGCAAAAATTGAGCGAATTTATACCAGAATCAGAGCAAAAGAGTCTTAATATTTGTAGTCTTTTCCGTGATATACTGAGAAAGCATACAGGAGGGGTGTAGCTATACCCCTGAAACGAAGGAGGAACACGATAATGAAGATGAAAAGATGGTTGTCTTGCACACTGGCTCTGGCCATGCTCCTCGGTCTGATGGGCTGCGGCGGCACCAGCGATGAGGCCCCCAATGATGGTAGCGGCTCCTCTGAAGATGAGATTGTAATCAACTATCCCACTTTCCAGATCGGGACCAACACGGCTGCCCCCGTGGTGGAGGAATTGGTCAGTCGCTTCAACGAAGAATATGCGGGCCAGTATCGCATTGAGGTTGAGGAGATCCCCGGAGATGCCAATTATGCTGATCGAATTCAAGTCCAAATCTCTTCCGGCAAACTGCCTCCCGTGGTCTACGGTGGCGGATACAGCTTGCTGGACTTAGCCCTGGAAGCTGATCTGGTTGTAGACCTGACCGACGTGGTGAACGAGGATCCCGAATGGGCTTCCATGTATGAAAACGACGCCTGGCAGGCTGCCAACTGCCGCGATGGAAAGATCTATGCTTCCTCCAATGAAGGTCAGTTGATTGGCTACTTCTACAATAAGGAGTTATTTGACCAGGCTGGTATTCAGCCCGCTACCACTTGGAATGAGTTTTTTGACAACTGCGACAAACTGCTGGCTGCAGGCATCACTCCACTGGCTATGGACACCGCTGACGGTGCTTGGGTCTCCATGCTGCTGATGGGCGCCATGGTTGCCACCAGCGGCGATGAGGGCCTGGAGTTCATGAACACCAAGTATCCCACCGACTACAACATTGAGCCGGTTGTCAACGCTGTCGCCGAGATGCAGAAGTGGTATCAGAACTACACCACGCTGGACGCTGTGGGCGGCGCCTATGAGAACGCGGCCAACAACTTCTTCTCAGGCAACGTGGCCATGATCTGCAACGGCCCCTGGATGATCGGTGATTTCTCTGACACCTCCAAGACGCCTGATGGCTTTGATCAGAACGTGGGTGTGGCTGCCTATCCCGGCAACTTCGTCTATGACGCCCCCATTGAAGGCATGTTTGTCACCAAGCAGGACGATCCTGCCCTGGAGGAGGCGGCCATCGCCATGGTGAAGTTCTTCACCAGCCCCGAGTCTCAGCAGCTGGCACTGGAGATGCAGGGCATGGTCCCCGCCGCTGCCTCTGTGGAAATCACTGATACCGCTACCACCAACTTCCCGTTGCTGGGCGAGTTTCTGAACATAGCCTCCGAATGCACGGTACGTTCCAACACCTTCACCGGCAACATGGTTCCCGGCCTACAAGATCTCTTCAGTGCCGAGTTGCCCAACCTGGCCAATGGCACCTACACACCGGAGCAGTTCTGCCAGATCCTCACAGATTTTGCTGCGGCAAACGCCGTGTCCTGATCTTTCCGCCAGAGATGGCGTAGACGAAACTCCGGAAGCCCGTGACCGCAATCTGCGCACAAAGGATCGGGTTGCCCTAGCGGCAGCCCGATCTTCCCTATCCTTGGACAAGGAGATGGAATTTGATGAAACAAAAAAATGGCGGATGGATCGCCCTGTTTTTAGCGCCAGCATGTATCCTCTTTATCCTGATCTTCGCAATCCCGCTGGTAATGGTGTTCGTTACATCGCTGTTCGATTACCGCCTGCTGCCCCGCACCTTCACCTTTGTCGGATTTTCCAATTTTGTTCAGCTGTTTACGGAGGACAATCGCTTTTGGCCCATCTTTGGCAACACGGTCAAGTGGCTTTTTATCCATTGCATCTTCCACGTGACTCTTGGTACGCTACTAGCCTTCATCCTGTATAAAAAACCCAGAGGCTGGAAATTCGTTCGTGTGACTTACATGATTCCAAATATTATCTCCCAGTCCGCTATCGCCATGATCTTTCTGAACTTGTACAATGCCCAATACGGTGCGGTAAATTCGTTCTTGAAGTTGGTCGGGCTTGAGAGTTTACAGCACAACTGGTTGTTCGAGACGGCAACTGCGTTCCCGTCCGTCACTTTGACTTGGTTCCTGTTCGCAGGATACACCACCACGTTGGTCCTGGCTCAGTTGTTGAGCACGGATGAGAGCTTGATCGAGGCTGCGGAGATTGACGGTGCCACCAGTTTCCAGATCGACCGTCTGGTGATGTTCCCGGTGGTCAAGAAAATGATCGGTACCACGGTCATTATGGCCGCTACATACATGCTACAGCTGTTCTCCATGCTCTATATCACCACCGGCGGCGGCCCGGGTACAGTCACTACCAATCTGCCGCTGTATCTATACACCACTATGAAGGCCAACAATTACGGCTATGCCAATACAATCGGAGTTGTAATCATTCTGTTGGGCTTCATCACTATGACGCTGATCCGCAAGATCTTCGGCATGAATAAGGAAGACTAAGGAGAGAATCGGAATGTTGGCACATTATAAGAGAACGCCTACCCAGAAGGTCACCCGTGGATTTTCCTATCTGTTCATGGCACTATGTGTGTGCGTGGCGCTGCTCCCCATTATCTGGGTCATTTTGTCCTCCTTCAAGACCAACAGCGAGATCTTTTCCAATGGCCTGTCCTTGCCCTCCCACTTCGGCTTTGACGGGTATGTGCAGGCACTCGAGATCGCCCCGATCCTGAAGTTTTTCGCAAATAGCCTGATAGTTGCCACCATCACAACGATTCTGAATGTGTTCTGCCTAGCTATGGCGGGGTATGTGTTCGCCAAGAAGAGGTTTCGCTTCAAGAACACGATTTTTGCCATTCTTTCCTTGTCCATGGTGATTCCCACCACGGCGCTGATGAGTCCCGTGTACAATATCATCACAAAGCTGGGCCTCTATGATACTAAGATTGCGCTGATTCTGGTGTACACAGCGCTGAATATGCCTATTTCTCTGATGGTGCTCCGATCTGCGTTCGCCTCTATTCCCACAGAGCTGGAGGAGGCCGCCTATATTGATGGCGCCGGCTTTTTCCGTACCTTTGTCCAGGTAATGATGCCCTGCGCCAAGGGCGGCTTGGCCAGTGCGGCGGTGCTGACTTTTTTGGAGAGCTGGAACGAGTTTACCTTTGCTCTGCTACTCACCAGCTCCACAGACAACCGGACCCTGCCCCTGTCCCTGAGCTATTTCACCAGCCAGTTCAGTTTTAACTACACGGCAATGTTTGCTGCCATCACTATTGCGGTGCTGCCCAGCATCATTGTATTCGCTATCTTCCAAGAGCAGGTGAATGCCAGTTTGACTGCCGGATCGGTAAAAGGCTGAGGCCTTCTTTTTCGATTCCCTTTCAGTCCATGGAAACCCGTGTCCCACAGGTTTGCTTCCTGTTCTGAACTTCGTTGAAAATCCCCGGCCTTTTCGATAAAGGAAAAGGCCGGGGATTTTGATGCGTTTCTGGACTCTTAGTACTCCAGATTGACACTTTCTGTGTTGAAGATGTGGCAGATATTTCCGCCGAAACAGAAGTCCGGTTCCCGCCCGGGAGCAAACCGCTCCGTATAGCTCCCGCTGATATTCATAGTGGGAACGACGATGACTGCATTCTTTCCCGCAGCCATAGCATGAAGATGGATCCCATTACCCAATCATTTCGAACACATCTACCTTGGCCAAGATATAACCTCCTTCTCCCTTCCCCAACATGATGTGATTGGGCCGGGCACCCAATGTAACAGGCTGTCCAGAAATCCCTTTCTTGGTCAAGTCAGCACTCTTTTCAAGTGACAACTCCACCTTGATGCCGCCAAGTATCACAGAGTACCGGTCTCCTTCCCTTTGCAGCTCCGCATCAAAAAAATTCATCTGCGGCGTACCGATGAAGTCAGCCGCGAACAGATTGGCAGGATGGTCAAAAACCTCCTGAGGCGTACCGATCTGTTGGATGAAGCCATCCTTCATGATAACAATCCGGTCCCCCAGAGTCATAGCCTCTGTTTGATCATGGGTGACATAGAGGAAGGTAGTATTGATCTTCTGGCGCAGTTTGATAATCTCTGCGCGCATCTGATTACGCAGCTTGGCGTCCAAGTTGCTGAGAGGCTCGTCCATCAGCAGGATCTTGGGTTCCCGTACGATAGCGCGGCCAATCGCCACACGCTGCCGCTGCCCACCGGATAAAGCTTTTGGCTTGCGGTCCAAGTACTGCGTAATGTCTAGGATCTCCGCCGCCTCACGCACAGCTTTGTCAATCTCGCTCTTAGGGCGCTTGCGCAGCTTCAGTGGGAACGCCATATTTTCATACACTGTCATATGGGGATAGAGCGCGTAGTTCTGGAACACCATAGCGATGTCCCGGTCTTTAGGGGCTACATCGTTCATCAACTTCCCATCAATGTACAGTTCTCCGCTGGAGATCTCCTCCAGCCCCGCCACCATTCGCAGAGTGGTCGACTTGCCGCAACCAGAGGGGCCGACCAATTTCCCCTTGAATTTTTGTTTAATATAAGCATTTGATTTTTCATGATCTCTCAATTCATGTGCTCACTCCTCATGGCAGATGATCCATTCCCATTCGGACAGCCCTGAACTGTGGGCGCTACCTTGTTATGACGGCCCCAAGTCTTCAATCCTTTGCTGCACTCCGCATTATCTTTGAAATCAGAGCGGATACGTCCGTGTTTCCCGCCTCGAAGCACCTTTATTCTTGAGCCAGGTTGACACCGCAAAATGACGGGAACTCCGAGAAAAAGAAAGCCGCCGAAATCAGCCGGGCCTAAGCTCCTTTGATCATCCGGCGACTTCTATTGACAGAGCTATTGATAACTTCCCCACCTTTCACTTAGACTTTTTTAGGAATAATTTTTAATTTTCTATGCTTTTAGGGACTTGGTTCTGCGTACTTCTTTGGGAAAAAGCGCCTATATTACAATGTTCCAGCCTTCTATGCCCCAACATGATGAGGTCACTCAAAGCGGGTTCTCATAAAATGAATAAACTGGCGGATCTCCCGGGTAAGGAATACGTCCCGCCGCCATACCACCGCGATGTTCAGCGGCAACGGCGGGTCCACCGGCAGGGCTATGATATTCTCCCCGGGCTCGATCACTTGGGGTAATAAAAAGGCCCCTGCCAGATTCTGCCGGACAAAACTCTTGATGGTCAGCAGTTGGTTGGAATAGAACAACACATTAGGCGTCAGTCCTGCGTCTCGGAAACGGGTCTGCAGCAGGGTCTGGTGATAATATCCGCTGGTAAATAGGATTAAAGGTGCCATTGCAATTTCCCTCAACTCCGCCTTCTCTCGCCCGGCCATGGGGGTGCCGTAGCCGGTGCAGTACATCATGGACATCCGCATCAGTGGATGAGCGGCCAGTGCAGCGGGTGGCGTTTCTCCCACGGCGATGATCGCCAGATCTAGCTGACCGGCGCGCACCATATCCCGTGCTGTATCAGATCCTGCTTCTGTCAGCCGAATGTGTACTTCCGGACAACTTCCGGTGAACTCCGCAAAAATCTTGGGGAATAGAAAAAAGGCCACCATAGGCGGCACTCCCACGGAAAGAGTGCTCCGGCGCTGGCTCCGGGCCTGAAAATCCGCTGTTAGGCCCTCCACTTCTGTCAGGATGCCATCGCAGCGGGCCAAAAACGCCTCACCATCCAGTGTGGGAACCAACGTCCGACCACCCCGACTCAGCAATAGCAGCCCCAGTTCATCTTCCAAGTTCTGAATAGCCGCGGTAATTGCCGGCTGGGAAACGTGGAGTCGCTCCGCCGCCCGGGTAACCCCACCCAAGTGGCAAACGGCGGAAAAGTAGCGCAGCTGCATCAGTTTCATCCCATGGTGCCTCCCCTTTTTAATATCGAAAAAAACGATATTTAAATAAATATTATATATTATATTTATTATAAAATACGTGCTAAAATAAAGTCAACCGCCGCTCTGCGGAATTCAAAAAAGGAGGACTGCCCTGTGATGGACAGAGAATTTTGGATGGGACCCAGTTTTCCCCAGCAGCCCCGAGAACTGTTGAACCGCTTGAAATCCTATGGTGTCTGCGTGGTGGCAGATGCCCTGAAGGGCTTTAACGCCATGAACGGCTCTATTCAGCCGGTGGTACCGGGCAAATGCATATGCGGTTGTGCGGTAACCGTGCGTCTGCACCCCGGAGACAATTTGTTGCTCCATAAGGCCATTGAGTCCGCCCAGCCCGGGGACATTCTGGTGCTGGACACCAACAGCAGCTATCGCAGGGCCGTCATCGGCGGAATCATGTCCGGGGCCGCTTTCGGCAAAGGCATCGGCGGCTTGGTGGTGGATGGCGCCGTCCGGGATGTGGAGGAGCTCCGCGCCCACGGCTGGCCGGTGTTCGCCGCCGCCGTGGTTCCCTGCGCCGCGGACAGCGATGGCCCCGGCCAGCTGAATCACCCCATCAGCTGCGGCGGTGTGCCGGTCCATCCGGGAGATATCATCCTGGCGGATGACAACGGCGTCGCCGTCATCCCCCCCACATGGGTGGAGTGGGTGCTGGAGGGCTGTGAAAAGCGGCATCAGTCCGAGGCCCGCCGCATGGCGGAGATCCGACAGGGGCAGCTGACCTCCGCCGCTGTGCTGGGCAAGCTGGAAAAGCTGGGACTGTGAGGAGGGGCAGCATGATCTCCAAACTGGAACGCCTTTTGTCCGGCGGGACCGTGACGTGGGACCGTCTCCTGGTGACGGACGGCCTGTCCCCGGAGGCAGTGGAGCAGATCACCGCTGTCTCCCCCGCCGCGCCGGACCGGGTCTGGGTGGTCATTGATCACGACACTCCCGCCGGCTCCGTGGCGGTGGCGGAAAAACAGAAAGCCCTGCTGGACTGGGCCCGGCAGACCGGCGCCGTCTTCCGCTCCGGCCGGGGCATCGGGTATGCCCTGCTGCTGGAGTCCGGGCTGCGGGAGGGCGAGATCGTCCTCTCCGGCGGAGCCCATGCCGCGGCGGTGGGAGCCGCCGGCGCGGTGGGCCTGTCCCTGCCTCCGGCGGAGCTGGCCGGCGCGCTGGAGAGCGGGCAGATCTCCCTGTCCCCGGCTCCGCCGCTGCGGCTGGCGGTGACCGGCCCGCTCTCTCCCTATCTCTCCGTCCGGGATCTGGCCTGGACCCTGATCCGGAGCGGCCAGTGCAGCGGAAAAGCCGTGGTCATCCGGGCGCCGCAGCTGACCGCCGCCCAGGCCATGGACCTGTGCGGCCTGCTGGGCGCCGCCGGAGCTGTGACCGCGCTCTGTGTGCGGGAGGACTTCCCGGCAGATGAGACGGTGGATCTGACTGCCCTTCAGCCCATGGCAGCGCCGCCCGGGGACGCCGCGCGGGTCGTTCCCGCCGGAGAAACCGACGGACTGCGGGTGAATCAGGTGTTCATCGGCGGCTGCGGCGGCGGGAGCCTGGAGGCCCTGCGGGAGACAGCGGACCTCTGGCGGGGCCGGACCGTATGCCCCTATGTGCGGGTCATGGTGGCGCCCGCCACTTCCTCTGTCTATGTCCAGGCACTAGAGGAAGGGCTTCTGGATGTTTTTCTGGATGCCGGGGCGTTGGTGATGAACCAGGGCTGTTCCGCCTGCTGGGCCCAGAGCCAGGGGCGGTGCGATCAGGCGGAGGTGTTCGTCTCCACTGGCTCCATCAACTGTGCCGGCTGGGCGGGCAGAGCCCACAGCGGCATCTGCCTGACCACGGTCCGCCGGGCCGCCCAGGCGGCGCTGTCCGGCAGTCTCTATGGTTCCTGAGAGGAGGTCCGCCATGGAACAGACGTTTTGCAGCCGCATCTGGCGGCTGAGCGACAATATCGATACTGATATCATCATCATGAGCAAGTATCTGGCCAAGCCCTCCCTCCGGGAGATGGTCCCCCATCTGTTCGAGCCCCTGCGGCCAGAGCTGGCCGCCCGGCTGCGGCCCGGGGATGCCATCGTGGCCGGGGAGAACTTCGGCTGCGGCTCCTCCCGGGAGATGGCTGCCTCCGTCCTCAAAACCGCGGGCATCCGCTGCATCATCGCCAAGAGCTTTGCCAAGATCTTTTTCCGCAATGCCATCAACAACGGCCTGCTGCTGATCGAGTGCCGGGACCTGTATGACCGCTGCCGGGAAGGCGACACTGTGAAGGTGGAGGTAGGCCGGCAGATCATCTGCAACGGCACGGCCTACCCTGTCCCCGGTATGAGCACGGAGGTACTGGATATCCTCCGTTACGGCGGCCTGGTGTCCCGGATGCGGGCGCTGGACAAATCTCTCCCGGCCGCTCCCGCTCCACGGGACACGCTGCGGGACGTCCACCGTCCAGGCCATACCCTGGCGGAGCAGCTCCTCATCCACAACACCGGCGCACAGGACCTACGCCCCGGAGACGTGGTGACGGTCCGGGTGGACGAGGCGGTCCTCCATGATATCTACACCCCTTATATCTTCCAGCAGTTCCGGGACATGGGATTCTATCATGTGTATGACCCGGACCGGATCTCCGTCATGGTGGACCATCTGTACCCCACCTGTCTGGATGATGACCCCCGATGCTTCCGGTACAGCCGCCGCTTCCAGGACGAGTATGGCGTGAAGCGCCTCTATGTGGCGGACGGCATCAGCCATCAGCTGGCGCTGGAGGAGCGTCTGGCCGCCCCCGGCAAGATCATCTTCGGCACGGACAGCCACACCACCACCTACGGTGCCGTGGGCGCCTTCGCCTCCGGCGTCGGCTATACGGAGATGGCCTCCATCATCGGCTGCGGGCAGCTGTGGGTCCGGGTCCCCTCCGCCATCAAGGTGGTGGTGAACGGGACCCTGCCCAAAGGTGTCTTTCCCAAGGACATCATCCTGCGGGTACTGGGAGACCTGACTGCCGCCGGTGCCATCTACAAGTCCCTGGAATTCACAGGCTCTACCATTCAGCAGCTCAGCATCTCCGGCCGGGCCGCCATCGCCAACATGGCAGTGGAGTGCGGGGCCAAGGCGGCCCTGTTCGCCCCGGACGAAAAGACCGCCGCCTTCTGCGGCGTGGACCTGGCGGACTGTGACTGGCTTCGCTTTGACGGGGATGCCCGGTACGAACGGGTCCTGACCTATGACGCAGGCACTTTCCGGCCTTATCTCTCCTGCCCCTACGGGGTGGACAACGTACACCCCATCGAGGATGTAGCGGGCACGCCGGTGGATCAGGTGTTCATCGGCAGCTGCACCAATGGCCGTCTGGAGGATCTGGCCGCGGCGGCGGCAGTGCTGAAAGGACACGCCATCGCCCCCTTTGTCCGGCTGATCGTGACGCCGGCCTCCAGAGCTGTCTACCGGGAGGCCGCCCGGCTGGGATACCTGAAGACGCTGGTGGAGGCAGGCGCCATGGTGACCCATCCATACTGCTCTCTGTGCCAGGGCCGCAGCGGCGGTCTGGTCAGCGGAGCGCAGGTGGTCGTCGGCACCCACAACCGCAACTTCATCGGCCGTATGGGCAGCCCTGCCGCCCGGACTTTTCTGGCCAGTCCCGCAGTGGCCGCGGCCTCCGCGCTGGAGGGACGCATCGCCGACCCCGCGCCCTATTTGTGACGGTCCCAGATCAGGCCCGCTTCCGGGGTACCCCAACACAGGCCCCCGGCTGTCTGGTGTAGCCGGGAGCCTGTGTTCTGTGAGGGTCGGGTGAGCGGGCTTTATGTCCAGGTGTAATTCTCCACAAAGTTCAGGATGGTCTTGTTGAACTGCTCCGGGTCCTCCAGGAACATCACATGTCCCAGATCCAAGAATTCGTGGAAGCAGCAATTACCATTCACCAAATCCCGATAGTGCCGCCCCATTTCGATCCCCCGGGGGATGGCCGGGCTGTCCGCACAGCACAGCAGGAGGGGAATGTCGATCTTGGAGAGAGTCTCTGTATAATCCTTGAACAAAAAATCGTTATACAGAGCAAAGGCGATATATACCGGCAGCTTCTTCATTTCCGTACTGACCCAGTCCTCGTCCTCCTGACAAGGCGGTGTATGGAAGCAGAGCCGGGTAAACGTCCGGGCGTAATCATCGTGGTGGGAGAGCGCGTTCTCCAAGGTGGCAGTCATGGCGTCCATGTTGAAGCCCGCCAAAGAATGGCTGTTCCAGGACTCCGGCGAAAAAGGGTACAAGGCAGAGTCGATGACGCCGATCTTCTTCAGATGCTCGTCGCCGAACTGCTCGTAGTACTCCATCACCACACTGCTGCCCATAGACCAGCCCAGCAGTGTCACATCCTCCAGGCCCAAATACTCAATGAGTTCATGAACATCCTTGGCACAGCGGTCCATAGTGAGATTTTGAAGCGTTTTTGACGAAGAACCGTGCCCCCGCCAGTCTATCAGCACCAGCCGGTGATCGGCGGAGAGGGCATCAATATTTTTATAGAAAAATTTGGACGAGCAGAGAAAGCCATGGAGGATCATGATCGGCTCCCCCTTGTCCTTGCCGTAGTCCTCAAAATAGATCCAGGCGCCGTCGCTGACCTGAAGGAAATTGTCCTTGCTCCTGATCATACCTCTACTTCCTTTCTTAGTCTTTCAATGTATCGATCTTGGCATACTTCTCATCATAGTCCTCACAGAAGAACACCTGGAAATATCCCAGCTTGACCCGTTCTTTCTGCGTGGCATAGCTGACAGCCACCAACAGCACCAGAGAGATCAGCCAGGCAGGCAGGAAAGCGTGGACACCCCCCAGCGCCGCAGCCCACCACTCCTTTGTGGATGGGATCACGCCGGAGATGAAATAAAGAATGACGTATGCGGCAAAACCGCCCACCGTAGAGGCGAACATTCCCTTTGCTGTGGCTTTCTTCCAGTACATGCCCACCAGAACAGGGAAGTACCAGGCCGCTGCAAGGGCTGCCAGGGCGAAGTTGATCATGTACTGGGTCAGGGTAGAGGGCTTCAGGGCGATCAACGTCGCCACCAGGGAGATGCCCAATACAAATGCGGTGTTGATGGTGCTCTGGGTCTTGGGAGGCGTGTTTGGCTTCCAGCAGTCCACCACGAAGTCCTTGGCCAGTATGGACGCACCGGCCATGGCCAGCCCCGCGAGAGAGGACTGGATCGCAGCAAAGATCCCGCAGAAAATGATGCCGCCCATCCAGGAGGGCAGGAGATTGGTGGCGTTGAAGATGGTCGTATAGTCCGCAGTCTCCAGGCCGGGGTTAATGGCCCGGGTCAGGGGGCCGGTGAAGCACATGATGCCCTGGATCAGAGTAAATACACAGCAGGAAATGATGACGCCCTGCTTCAACTTCTTATGGTTGTTGTAGGTCATCGTGACCGACAGGGCGTGGGGTACAGCGCCCAGGCCCACGCCGGCAAACAACGCAGTGCCCATGGCGTTCCAGAAGGTGAAGCCTGTGTCCGCCTGGATCGCGCCGGGGAAGGCTGTGCCCAGATACTCCATGGCGGCCTGGACACTGCCGTACTTTTCCACGTTGTCGGCAATCAGAACACCGATGATGGAGAACGTGGCAATCAGCATGATGACACCTTGAATGCTGGCCACCTTGGCCATGGACTTGATCCCTCCGGAGACGGTGTAGATCACAGTGATGACGATGGTCAGCAGGATGCCCAAGTAGTAGGAGTTGGAGCCGGTGACAGCGGCGAAGACCTTGGCGCCGGAGGTGATCTGACCCACGGCGAAAAAAGTCAGGCCGAAAGCTCCGGTGATAGCCAGCGCCCCCACGACCTTTTTAGACTGGAACCGCAGCCCCAAAAGCTGCTGGAACGTGACGGCACCGGTGCGGTCACGCAGGATCGCCACTTTGCGCCCCACGCTGCCCAGGCCATAGGCAGCAGTCAGGAAACCGGCGTAATAGACCAATGCAGCTGTGAATCCAACGGAATACCCAAGGCCGGGCGCGGCCACCATGGTGCCGCCGGCCATGGAATTTGTAGCGGCGATCATGGCGATGGCAAAGGCTCCCAGCCCGCCGCCGCCCGTCAGAAAGGAGGCCAGGCCGTCTTTACCGCCCTTTTTGGATTGATATTTGATGTAGAAGCCGAAGCCCACAATAACAACGCTGTAAACGGCAAAGATGATCAACATGACCCGAGATGTGGACGCGGTTACAGAGAATCCGCCCAGATCATAACTCATGCTTGTTCCCCTCCCTCTTTCTTGTTCATACTGTCTTTCTTAAACCTTGCGGTCAGCGGAAACTCCTCCCATTTGACCAGCCAGATCATGCCCACCACAAACATGGCCAGATAAATCACGATTGCGCCAGACACCCACATGGGCATGCCCAGAAAGTACCTCATCTCTGCGGGATCGCCGGTTCCGAAGGCGTACATCCAGATGGTGGCGATCACTGTGGCCACCACACCCAGCACGTGAAAGAACACGGCGTCTTTTTTGCCCACCTCCAGGCGGCGGTCCAGATTGCCCACCTGGGCGGGGTCATAGTCGGTACTCTCCAGATCGACATTTAACAGTTTTTTGTTTTCCATGATTCTCACTCCTTTAAAATTCTCTTCCGGCCGGCAGATTCCGGTCCGGCTTGCTGCTCTTCTTTTTAGCAAAAGATATGCCATTCATTTATTGTCCGTTTTGCCTAAATTGTCCTTGCAATTTTGTCGTTTTCCAAGATATATTAGAAAAAATGCCCTCTGATTTTCTCTGATTCGCGAATTTGTTTTTCGCATTTCGGCGAAACGCAAATTTTCCAGAAAGGAATTGACCACAGCATGGTACAGAGACCGGAAACACATCTGGCCGGGGATCTGGCTTCAACCCCCGCAGCTCAGAAGGAATATGAGTTGTTGAAGATCTTGGCGGAGCACTACTTCGGCAGCATGCTGGTCACGGATGACCGGGGCCGTTTTCTCTATGTCAGCGACGGCACCTGTCGCCTTTTGGGTGTCGACCGTGAGACGCTGCTGCAGCTCTCGATCTATGATACCCTCAAGGGCTACTGCTTTGCCACCAGCGCTTCTTCCATCAAGACGTTGGAAACAAAGCAGGAGTGTCTCAGCAACCACACGCTGACCGCCTCCGGCCGACAGGTGCTTGCCCTGTCCCGGCCTCACTTCGGCCCGGACGGGGAACTGCAATACGTCCCTACATACAGCTGGGATGAGGAGGAGCTGTACACCTTGCTGGAGAAGTTCGACCAGGAGCGGGACAACGTCCGCAACGTCATTCGCTTCATGCAGGGCACTGACAAAACTCCATCCATGATCATCGCGGAGAGTGATGCCATGGTGAAACTGCTGGAGTATGCCGATCATGTAGCCGCGGTGGACAGCACCGTCATTCTGTACGGCGAGTCCGGCAGCGGCAAGGAGATGTTCGCCAAATACATCCATGCCCGCAGTGACCGAGCCGATCAGGTTTTCATCCCGATCAACTGCGCCTCTCTCCCCCCCTCTTTACTGGAAGAGGAGATGTTCGGTTACGAACGGGGCACCTTTACCGGCGGTTCCAAGGACGGCAGGATCGGCCTGTTCGAGTTCGCCGACAAGGGCACTATCTTTTTGGATGAGATCGGCGAAATGTCTCTGGAACTCCAGGCCAAACTGCTGCGGATCATCGAGACCGGCGAAGTCAAGCGTCTGGGCAGCAACCGGATCCAGAAATGCGACGTACGGATCATTGCCGCCACCAATCGGAATCTGCGGGAGATGGTAGAGGAAAAGGCATTCCGGGCAGACCTGTATTACCGATTGAACGTATTGACCATCCACGTGCCGCCTCTGCGGGAACGAGTGGCGGATATCGCCCCACTGACCCGGTACTTTGTCCAGCTTTTCAACAAAAAGTATGGCTTTACAAAACATCTGATGCCCGCTCTGATTCGGGCTCTGGAACAGTGGTCCTGGCCGGGCAATGTCCGAGAGCTTCGCAACACCGTGGAGCGGATGATGGTGGAGAGCCGGGATTCCATCATCGATGCGGCGGCTTTCCGGGAAATCCCACCGGGCATATCCTCTCCAAAAACCAGCGAATGCCCAGTTCCGGACCTTCTGCCCTATCAGCAGGCCATGAATATCTATGAGCGGGAATACCTCTCCGCCATGGTGGCATCCTGCGGCGGGGACCTTCGAAAAGCCGCCGGAAAGATGGAGCTCCACCTTTCCACCCTGTACCGGAAGCTGGAGAAGCTGGGTTTGAAGCCACCCCGGACATCCGGGAACTGCCAGGGCCCCGGAGAAGAACCGCTCCACTGAAAAAGCCGGCATGAAAATTGCTTAATAATTTTGACGCGGTGTTGAACACCGCGGGAGAGAAGGAACCGATTTTGCTGGAGAATCTGCTGTTCAGCCTCAATATGAGCCTGCCCCTCTTCATCGTCATGGGGCTAGGCTGTATTCTCACCCACAAGGGGTTTTTCACAGAGAATTACATTGCCCATACCACCAATCTGGTGTACTACGTACTGCTGCCCGGAAAAATGTTTCTGGACATCGCCACCAGCGATCTCAGCACCGCCTTTGACATCAGATATGTCGCGGTGGCAACGGGCGGCGTGGTGCTGCAGTTCGCGCTGGCCTGGGCAGCCGGCTGGCTGCTGTGTCCGGACCGCAGCAAGCAGAGCGCCTTTTCCCATGCCGCCTACCGGGGCAATTTCGTCTATCTGGGCACGGCTCTTCTGCAAAATATCTATGGAGTCTCCCATGTGCCCAGCGCAACGCTGATCCTGGCGCTGGTGATCCCCCTTTACAATATTCAGGGCGTTGTTCTGATGACTGTCAAGGAGCGCCAGGGCCGGTTCCGCCTGTCCACCGTGCTTCTGAACGTTCTGAAAAACCCCATGATCCTGGCTGTGCTTGCAGCCATCCCCTTCGCCTATTTCAAAATCCAGCTGCCCTTCGTGGTCTCTGAGAGCCTGGGCTATTTCCAGGCCGCCACCAATACCATGGCGCTGCTGGTGGTGGGCGGAAGCATCCGTCTCAGTGCCCTGAAGAACGATCTGCCGCTGCTCATGCGTCTCTGCGGTGTCAAGCTGTTGCTGATGCCGGCCATCTGGGCTGCCATGGGGATCGCCGCCGGCCTTCCGGCGGAGCAGCTGGTCACCCTGATCATCGTCGGCGCCATGCCGGCCGCCGTCAATGTCTACATCATCACAGACAAGATGGGCGGCGACGGAGCCCTGGCCTGCAGCGCCGTAGTAGTGACCCACTTGGTGTCTCTGTTCACCATGACAGCCATCATCTTTGCCATGCGCACAGCGCGGCTCATATAGGGCGTACGCCGTAACGTTTCGAAACATTGTCTCTGTTACATAAGACACGCCATGCAACTCTCCGGTGGTCAAGCGTATCCTCTGCGGACTATATCCGCAGGTCGAACAAATATCATGCCAATCAGCAAATATGGAAAGGAGTTTTTCACAATGGATCTACCGAAACGCATTGAGCTGATCGAAGTCTGCCCCAGAGACGGCTTTCAGAGCGTCCATGATATCATTCCCTTTGAGGGCAAGGTCGCTATCATCAAGAAGCTGGCAGAGGCCGGCTTCAAGCGGCTGGAGGTTGTCTCCTTCGTCAGCCCCAAAGCCATCCCCCAGATGGCCGACGCCAAGGAGGTTGTGGCCGCTGTGCGGGATACGCTGAAGGCGCACGGCGTCCGCACGGTAGCGCTGGTCCCCAACGCCCGGGGCGTGGAGACCGCCGTGGAGTGCGGCATCAACGAACTGACCTATGTCATCAGTGTCAGCCGCTCTCACAACATGGCCAATGTCCGCCGGACGCCGGAGGAATCCATGGAACAGTTCAAGACCCTGATTCAGGCGTACGGCCACAAGATCGACTTCCGCCTGGCTCTGGCTACCGCTCTGGGCTGTCCTTTTGGAGAGGAGATCCGCACCGAGCGGGTGGCGGAAATGGTGCAGTTCGGCCTGGATCTGGGCTGCAAGGAAATCTCCATTGCCGACACGGTAGGCATGTCCAATCCCAAGCGCACCTATGACCTGATGAATGCGCTCACCGCCCAGTTCGGAGCGGACAAGTTCGTCATGCATCTCCACGACACCCGGGGCCTGGCTCTGGCCAACACCCTGGCCGCCATGCAACTGGGCGTCCACAAGTTTGAAACCGCGGCCGGCGGCCTGGGCGGCTGTCCCTTCGCCCCCGGCGCAGCCGGTAATGTTGCCACAGAGGATACCCTGAACATGATGCATGAGATGGGCATTGAAACCGGCATCGACAACGATGCACTCCATGAGGCGGTGCTGCTGCTCCAACAGTATGTCCACGCCCCTATCGTCAGCCATCTGATGTCCCTGTACAAGCCGAAGCCCTGCGTCTAAGGGATCAGCGGCACAGAATGGCACCAGCGGCGTTTCACTCGCTGCTGACGCCGGTCCTTCCCCGGACTTGGGAGCCTTTTAGGGAAAATCACTCCCATCCCAGTGCAACGTTTTTCTGGTGCATCCCTTCGCTGGCGCGTAGTGCGGACAGATTTCAGTCGGTCCATCCGTATCTGCGTTCAAAACGTAGAGCAGAGAGGTATATATGTGGAGATATTGAATTGGAAAGACGTTCAGCATGTCAACGATATCTGTGTTATGGCCCCGACCCTACAGTTGGCGGAAAAAGCTGAGATGCTGATCAAACAGGAGAATTATCAGAACATTGATGTAGTGGTGGCCGCCAGCGGCCGCCAGGAGACGGTCAAGTGTGCACAGACACTGGCAGCTGCGGGTGCCGAAATCATTATCACCCGCAAAGGGACCCGCCGGATCGTGGAAGAGGTCACCAACCTGAAAGTCGTGAGCCTGAACAACTCCCTCTCCGACTATCTTTGGATGCTGAAGGAGCGTGGTCTGCACACACCTGGACTGATTGCTTTTTTTTCCTATGATCCCATGAGTTCTGATATTCTGCAGATGTGTGAGATGCTGGAGGTGCAGACAAAGAACTACATCTTCAAAAGCTTTGCCGACTGCCGGGGCTGCGTGGAGCGTGCCCTGAAAGACGGCGCGGTGTTTAGTGTGGGCGGTGCCTGGACCGATCCGTGGGCCAAAAGGTTGGGACTTCCCCATGTGATCGTGGAAAATTCCGTGGAGACCATTCTCAATGCACTGGAGAGTGCCACTCAGTTGCGCCGTGTCCAGGTGGAGGAAGCAGAAAAGCAGTGCCTCTTTAAGACTCAATCAGAGATGTATCAGGCAGTACTGGACTTCACGCATGACGCCATCCTGGCCATTGATGAAAACGGCCGGATTCAGGTCCTCAATCCTCCGGCAGAGCGGATCATGGGCTGCCGGGCCGCGGATTCCGTGGGACAGCCGGTGGAGGCGGTCCTGCCCAATACCCTTCTGCCGGATGTGCTGGAGAGCGGCGAGAAGCAGCTGGACCAGATCATGCAGATCCACCAGACCCTGTGCAACACCAACCGGATCCCCATCCTGGTGGACGGCCAGCGCCGGGGCGTAGTGGCCACCTTTCAGGACGTGAAGCAGCTGCAGAACAGCGAACAGAAGATCCGCCTCAAGTTGCACGAAAAGGGCTTGGTGGCCAAGTACGCCTTCAACGATATCCTGGGGGACTCCCCAGCCATCCGCAGCACCATCCAGATTGCCCGGAGCTATGCCGCCTCCCGTGCCTCCGTGCTGATTCTGGGGGAGACCGGCACCGGCAAGGAGCTGTTCGCCCAGTCCATCCACAACGCCAGTGACCGCCGGGACGGCCCCTTTGTGGCCATCAACTGCGCCGCTGTCAGCAACAGCCTGCTGGAGAGCGAGCTGTTCGGCTATGAGGCCGGGTCCTTTACCGGCGCCTCCCGGGGCGGCCGGGAGGGCGTGTTTGAACTGGCCCACGGCGGTACCCTGTTTCTGGACGAGATCGGCGAGATCCCCCGGGAGACCCAGGTGGAGCTGCTGCGGGTCCTGCAGGAAAAAGAGATCCGCCGGGTGGGCGGAAGCCGGGTGATCCCTGTGGACGTGCGCATCATCGCCGCCACCAACAAGGATCTGCTGCAGGAGACCGTGGAAGGCCGCTTCCGGGAGGACCTGTATTACCGTCTGGACGTGCTGGACCTGAAGCTCCCGCCTCTGCGGGAGCGGGGTGACGATGTGAAGATCTTAGGCCTCCATCTGTTCCGCCAGCTGCCCGGCGGCAAGGACCCCATCATGCAGAGCCAGTTCTTGTATCTGCTTGAACAGGTCGGTCCCTATCAGTGGTACGGCAATATCCGGGAGCTACAAAACTTTGTGGAGCGGGCCAATATTCTGATGAGGAACGCCGGAGCCTCCTCCGTGACGGTGTCGGATATTCTGCGCCGCCGCGCTGAGCCTGCGCCGGAACCCTGCCAGGAAACGGAATCACGTGACCGCCGCGCCATCGAGGCCGCTCTGCACAACCACCCCGGCTCTATGGCGGATGCCGCCAGAAGCCTTGGCTGCAGTCGACAAACTCTATGGCGGAAGATGAAAAAATACGGCATCCAACGGTGATCGTTTCATTTTCTGCTGCGCCTTTAACCGTTTGCAACACACGTTTAACAAATCGCGTTACACTCCCCCGGCCAAACGCCTTGTCTGCCTATTTTCATTCGCGGGCAAGGCGTTTTTTGTGCATTTTTACCCCCTTTTTGTAAATTTTCTACAGCTTTTTCAAATATTTAGTCAAATATATGAATTTTTCCCGAAGGATTGGCACATTTTTTGCTATATCTGTAATAATAGCTTTTGACGTCGTGGGCGAGCTGCGTCTGGGCAGGTCACAGGGGATCCTGTGGCAAGACTCTACTATCTTTTAGGAGGAGATTCCATGGGTAAAACAAAAGTCCAAAAAATCGGCTTCCTTGTCGGCATCGTTGCCATGCTGGTCATCGGCTTCATGCCGACGCCTGAAGGGCTGTCGCTGGTGGGGCAGCGGGTGCTGGCCGTCACCGTACTGATGGTGGTCTTTTGGATCACTGAGGCCATGCCGATCCCGTTCACAGCGCTGTTGCCGATCTTCCTGTTCCCGGTAATGCAAATCACCGGCTCCAAGGGACAGAATGACATCACGCTGTTCGCGCACTATGCCTACTCCACCTGCTACCTGCTGGTGGGCGTGGGCTTCCTGTCCGGCGCCATGGTGAAGCACGGCCTGCACAAGCGTATTGCTCTGGGCATCGTCAGCAAGGTCGGCAAGAAGCCCACCACTCTGATCCTGGGATTCATCATTGCCGTAGGCTTTGTGTCCATGTGGATGTCCAACACGACCGCCACTGTCATGATGCTGCCTGTAGCTCTGGCTATTTCCAGCACCTTGGGCGATAATGCCGCCGGTCTAAAGAAAGCCATGGTCCTGGCCATCCCCTACGCCGCCACCATCGGCGGCATGGCAACTGTCATCGGCACCACCACCAACCCCACCGGCATCGGCCTGATCCGTGAGACCATTGGCATCGACATCGACTTTCTGGACTGGATGAAGATCGGCCTGCCTTTCACCGTCATCCTGATCCCCTTCTTCTGGCTCTATATGGTGAAGTTCTTCAAGGTCGACAAGATGCCCCCTACTGACATCTCCATCGCCCGCAGGCAGTATGAGGAACTGGGGCCCATGAACAAGGGCGAGAAGTGGGTTGCCGCCATCTTCGTTCTGTGTGTCATCCTGTGGGTCACCCGTTCTCTGGTCTGGGGTGACTGGTTCCCCTATGCCACGGATGAAACTATCGCCATGTTCGGTGCAATCTTGGTTATGATTGCACCTATGGATTATAAGAAAGGTGAGTACGTCTGCGACTGGAAGACCGGCTTCAATGACATCCCCTGGAACGCCGTTATTCTGCTGGGCGGCTCCATGGTCATGGGCAACGCCTTCCGGGATGCCGGTTGCGCGGAGTGGATCGCCAATATGCTCTCCGGCTTGGCGGGCATGAACTCCATCCTGATTGTAATTCTGGTTGGTATTGTCACCGCTGTTCTCACTGAACTGACTACCAACGCCGTGGTCGTGGCCGCCTTTATCCCGGTCCTGGCCGGTGTGGGCGAGGCTATCGGAGTCAGTCCCTTTGCCATGATGATCGCCTGCATGTTGGCCTGCAACTTTGCTTTCATGCTGCCTCCCGGAACGCCCCCCAACGCCATTGCTTATGGCTCCGGCGAAATCGAGCTGAAAGATATGTTGAAATGCGGCCTTGGCCTGAAGCTCATCGCTCTGATCATCTTCCCCATCGTTCTGTATTTCATCACCATGGGCATCTTCGGTGTCGGCACGGTTTGACCGTCCCTGGTACATCTGTCACAAGGGCTCCGCACAGTATGTGCGGAGCCCTTTCCTGTCCCCCCGCTCCTCCGCTCCAGCGATCCAGCTGCTGGAGTTCACAGGCACAGCACAGGTGTGCGGACCGATCCACACCGTCTCTTCCAGCTGTCTCACAGGCGGCCTCAGGAGAATCATAGGGTACATACACCCCCGAGTACAGAGTCTGTAATCCCCAGGGCCAGCCCGTCCAAAGCCCTGTGCGTCAGCCCTTTCTCGTGCGATCCCCCTGTGTTCTTCTCTCTGTACGGGCTCTGCGTAAGCCGCCGCAGAATCCCCGCCTGCATCTTCTTCGCCCAGCCCTGCAGAAAAACCCCGCCCCCTTCCATTTGGGAAGGGGGCGGGAAGGAGTGTGTGTTAGATGACTTATCGCTCAGGCTTGCAGGGAGTCTCTTTTTCTACATGGATATGGTGGCCGCTGTATGTACCAGGGATGGCCTGCATCTGGGCCTTCGCAGCAGCCAGCAGCTTGGAGAAGGAAATGCCAGTGTCGCAGCCCATCTCATTGAGAGTCCACACCACATCCTCTGTGGACAGATTTCCAGAGGCACCGGGGGCAAAGGGGCAGCCTCCCAGACCACCCAGAGCAGCCTGCACCTTGGTAACCCCCATATCCATGGCCGCCAGGGTGTTGGCCATGCCCAGGCCGCGGGTATCATGGAAGTGGACCATCAGATCCAGACCGGGATATGCGTTCTTCACGGCGCCGATCACTGCGCGCACCTGGGCGGGATCGGCAATGCCGATAGTATCGCACAGGCAGCAGGTCTTCATACCGGCGTCCACATAGTCTTTCAGAAAATTTACCGCGGCGGAGGGATTGTCGTATTTCCCCTCAAAGGGACAGCCAAAGGTGGTGGCCAGATCCACGATGATGTCCAGGTCGGGATAGGCAGCCCGGATTTCCTTGTACGCCTCCAGAGACTGCTCGTGGGTGCGGTTGATGTTGGCCTTGTTATGGCTCTTGCTGAGAGAGACCACATAGCACACCCGCCGCAAGCCCAGCTCATAGGCGTTCTGTGCGCCCCGCAGGTTGGGGATCAGTGCGAACAGATCCATGTCTGGATATTTCTCCAGCACCACCCGGGTCACGTCAGCCGCGTCTGCCAGCTGGGGAATGGCCTTGGGGCTGACGAAGGAGGTATACTCGATGTGCTTCACTCCGGCAGCCACCAGTTGATCGATGACGGTCAGCTTCTGCTCCGTGGTGATCGGGGTGCATTTGACACTCTGGAATCCGTCCCGGGGCCCCACTTCGATGACTTCAACTTGCTTGCTCATGACAGGAAATCCTCCTCTAAAATCAGATAACGCCTTTCTCCTTCAGCTCGGTCAGTTTGGCCTCGTCGAAGTCCAGCATCTCACCGTAGATCGCGGCATTGTCCTCGCCAAGCAGGGGCGCCCCCTTTCTGGGGCAGGACTTGGTGCGGGTCAGCTTCTGGGCCATGGCCGTGATCTGCAGCTTGCCCATGCCGGGCTGGTCGATCTCCGGGAACATTCCGCGGTCGCCGGCGATCTGGGGGTCCTTCACCAGACGGTCAATAGTGTTCACCGGACAGGCCGGGCAGCCGGCGTCATTGAGCATCTTGTCGATTTCGTCAATGGTATGGTTTCTGGTCCAACTGCTGATGATCTCCCGCAGCTCCTCGTGATTTGCGATGCGCTCCTGGATGCCTGCAAACTTGGGGGCATCAGCCAGCTCGGGGCTGCCCATCACACTGCACAGGATCTTCCAAAGCTTGGCGTTTCCGGCGGCGATGACCACGTCGCCGTCACTGGCCGGGAACACATCATAGGGATAGGTGGACTCATAACGGTTGCCGATCCGCTGGGGGATACGGCCGGTAGACTGATAGATCATGGTGATATTCTCCATAGCGGAGGCCACAGAGTCCACCAGTGCCACGTCGACCTTTTCACCCAGACCTGTCCTCTGCTTGTTCACCAGGGCCGCCAGCACGCCGACGGTCAGGTTCAGCCCTCCCAGCACGTCGCCCATGGGGGTGCCGCAGCGGGTGGCAGGGCCGCCAGGCCAGCCGGTGGTGCTCATCAGTCCGCCCATGGCCTGACCTACAATATCATAACCCGCACGCTTGCTGTATGGGCCTGTGTGGCCGAAGCCGGAGCAAGCGCCATAGATGATGCCGGGGTTGATCTCCTTCAGCACATCATATCCCAGGCCCAGCTTCTCCATGGTGCCGGGACGGTAGTTCTCGATCACCACGTCGGCCTTCTTCACCATCTCCTTGAAGATCTCCTTGGCCTCGGGGGCTTTCAGGTTCAGGGTGACGCCCATCTTACTGCGGTTAAAGTTGGCAAAGTAAACGCTTTGATCATTGATAAAGGGGCCCATGCTCCGACTGTCATCACCCTTGCCAGGCTGCTCGACCTTGATAACCGTAGCGCCCATATCCGCCAGCAGCGCACCGCAGTAGGGCCCTGCCAACACGCGGGTCAGATCCAGAATAACAATGCCTTCCAGCAGGCCTTTTTCGTGCTCCATGATAAACCTTCCTTTTCCGTCAATAATATGCCTTCAGAATTGGCCTATCGCTCTGGGGGCGAGACCAGAGGAGGGCCTTATCCTATCGGGATATTAAGCAATTTTTGTGCCAACATTTTGGAGCAGCCCAGACGTCGTAATACCACAGATATCGGTCTGTTTTTTTGAACCGTCCGCTATCAAGCTGCTAATTTGTATCAGTAAGTATTAAATGTACCGTAACATATTGTTACATCCCGTAACACTTCAAGAAGACCTACTGCGGAGCCAAATTTTCCGGTCGGATGCGCCTATCGTCCGCAGCTTTCAACTCCTGAGAGCATGGCGTTCATGCGCCTGGGAAATGCCACATTCGCTCCCATCTGGTTCTATTGGCAGTCATGCCGATATCTGAGCAATGTTCCGGTCGATAGAATGCTGCTCCTTTATTTTACAGTAGATATTGAAATGAAGAAAATAGCGCCTCATCCGCCTTCTCCCCCACCAACCTGCGGCTCTTCCTTGATCATTCCTGGAATTATGTGGTGCCAGACATTGATCTCTCTGGCTGAATGAGCTATCAGTGTCGACAGGTTCTTCACACAGCTCCTCTCAATTTGCAGCCTGCTGCCGGCAACATACAACTGCATTTTTGACAAACTTTTCCCGCTGAGATGGGCGAGCCCTTGCCCTCATTTCCCAAACTTATCGGGAATACTTTTTCCGCTCGTTTATAGCGGTTTTCGGCGCTTTTTAATTTGTTTCACTTACTCTTTGACGCTCTTATCTCCGCTGTTTCCGAGTGTTCCGGAGCCGTATGTGGTAATCTATGTGGTCAAAAACGCTTCCCGCCCGGTTTCCGGTGAACTGTCACCGGGGCCGGACGGGAAGCGTTTTGTGTTTCAAATCGTCTGCATTGTAACTCTGCGGAGGGTGTTATGCAAGTGGTTTCTGCAAGGGTGCGGCTCAAAGGTTGAGCCGCTATAGACAAAGAATAGGCAGGAAGATAAGCGAGGTACTTTTCGTGCTCCCTGAGTATAAATTCCTTAATACAGGCATAATAGTAAGGGATTTATGGCACAGTCTATTGACTATTCCCTTATTTCGTATTACTATTTAAGGGAAAGCGAATGGAGGTGAGGGAATGAGAACCTTCAATTACTCTGCAATTAAGGAACAGAAGTGGGACTCGGATGTTCTTGGCCTAATTGCGGCCATATACAAGGAAGCCGGAAAGCAAGAATTGTATTTGAAGCAGCGTCCGGAGGAACTTGAAAAGCTCGTGGAGATTGCCAAGATACAGAGCACTGAGGCATCGAATGCCATCGAGGGCATCGTCACCACGAGTACCCGAATCCGGCAGCTCGTCGAGGAGAAAACCACGCCGAGGAACCGAGATGAGCAGGAGATCGCTGGATACCGCGATGTGCTGAGTATCATTCATGAGAGCTTTGACGCGATACCAATTACGCAGAACTATATCCTGCAGCTTCACAAAATCCTGTACAGCCACATGAATAACCCGCTTGCGGGCCGCACAAAAAGCGTGCAGAATTATATCACTGCCACCTATCCGGACGGTCATGTGAAAACGCTGTTCACGCCGCTTGCCCCTTATGAAACGCCGGAAGCGCTGGACAGAATCTGCGAGGAATACAACCGTGTGATTGGAAATATGGAGCTGGAGCCGTTGATTGCAATCCCGGTTTTCATCCATGACTTCCTGTGCATTCATCCGTTTAATGACGGCAACGGAAGAATGAGCAGATTGCTCACAACGCTGCTTTTGTACCGGAGCGGATTTTATGTCGGCAAGTATATCTCACTTGAAGCCAAAATCGCCAAAAACAAGGATTTGTACTATGATGCGCTTGCACAGGCGCAAACCGGCTGGCACGAAGGCACAGAGGATGTAGTGCCTTTCATCAAGTATCTGCTCGGGACAATTCTTGCGGCGTATAAGGACTTTGAGGATCGCATGGCGCTTGTGGAAACCAAGCTGCCCGCACTGGAAATGGTGCGCAGAGCAAGCAAGAATAGAATCGGGCGGTTTAATAAGCAGGACATCCGGGAGCTCTGCCCGACGCTCAGCGACAGTTCCATTGAGGGTGCTCTGCGGAAGTTAGTCGCCGTTGGTGAACTGAAAAAAGAAGGAAAAGGTAAAAACACCTGCTATTTCAGACTGAATTAAATTTCCGTCAATTAGAGGGCCGCACCTGTTCATACGAGCAGGTGCGGCCCTTTTAGTCGCTTTATAGTAGTTGGCGCACAGTTTAAGGGTTGAGCCGCTATAAACAAGGAATACACCAAAGTCTCCTGCCGGAACACACACTTGCCTTACCCGAAGAAATACTGCTTCATATCTGAGACAGCGCCATCCTTATCGCAGAACCATTCATAATTAGAGAGACAATTTCGGCAGTGAGCAATCACATCGAAGCCGCCGGGTGAATGCCAGTTGTCGGTAATGCTCATGATCTCCAATGGTTTTCCGCAGGCTGGACATAGTCTGATTTTCCTTGCCTTACGAGTGGCACGCTCTCTCTGTTCTGTCTCAAGTGCATCTAAAAGGTCATGCCAAAGATTCGGATTCGGCTCGTGTTCTGCGTAATCTTCAAGATGCCGCCTAATCTCATCGGCAGCCAGTACGAGAAACTTATCATCCAGAAGCTGAGTGTGACGCTTGATATAATCAGCGACTACCATGGGCATACAAGTATTCCTGCCCATCGCATACCGCATTGCCGACAGCAGAATCAAGCGAAAGTCAGAGTCGCAGATTGGGGCGAGCAGATCCTGAGGGAACAGCAGAAACTCCTTGCCATTATTCATGCATACGCGCAGCGGCCGCTGTTCTTCCGTTACCAGATTCAGTAGACTGTTAGCTTGATCCTTCAGCTCATCAATGGTGATCGATTCGTAGTCCTGAAACGGGTTTACTTCATAATTCATCATTTAACCTCCAATCAGTTTGTCCTCACGATGAGGTGTTGGCATTGTAGCTCTGACTGCCCGGAGGTTCAACCGTTTCTTTTGCAGCTCGAAAAGAAATCCAATAGGGTCGGAATTCGTGCGGATTTATCATTTTCTTGCTTTTCCTGCCCAAATGTGCTATCATTATAAACAACGCTGTCAAGTGTTGGAATAGGCCTTGGCAGTATGGCTGCAATAGACCGAATGCTCTGCCAAGTGGCAGAGCATTTTTCGCATATCGGTACGGAGGAGATATTTATGTCTGTGAGTTATAAAAAACTCTGGAAACTGCTCATCGATAAGGACATGAAGAAAAAAGACTTATATGAAAAGGCGGGTATCAGCCCAGCATCCGTCACTAAGATGGGGCGGAACGGGCATGTTACCACGGAGATTCTTGCGAAGATTTGCGCTGCGCTGGATTGCCGGATAGAAGATATCGTGGAGATTGTGCCGGATCCTGATAAGAGTCGTTAAATAGTAGAATATTCTTGATAACAAAGGGATACATATGGGAAACATCATTCAGTCGATTCCGGAAGCAAAGCTTCTATTGGCCTCTTTACGCTCCGTTGGATATACAGAGGAAACCGCAATTGCGGATATTGTTGATAATTGTATTTCTGCTAAAGCCAAGCATATTGATATTATCTTTGAGACTGAGAAAATGCGAATTCTAATTCTTGATGATGGTATTGGTATGACAGCACAAGCCCTAATAGAGAATATGAGAATTGGGTCTTCTGATCCGTCGAAACAGCGGGATGATACTGATCTTGGGCGATTTGGTATGGGCATGAAAACTGCCGCCTTTTCATTGGGGAAAAGGCTTACTGTTGTAACCAGATTTGAGGAATCTACCAGTAACGCTGCATGGGATTTAGACAAAATACCTGATATTGGGTGGAATCTTATTATCGAGGAAAGTGACTCAATAGCCGAGATTTCATCCAGGCTTGGAGCGCAAGGTACTGTTGTTTGTATTGAGAATCTTGATCGAGTAATCGGTTCTTTAGATGAAGCGAAGGCCAAAAAGAAGTTTTACAAAACAGCGGAAAAAGTTGAAAAGCATCTCGCCCTTATTTTTCATCGGTTCATTGAGGAAGATGGCCTTGTTATTCGCATCAATGGAACAGAGATTCAACCATGGAACCCGTTCGTTATCAATAATAATGCCACTCAAGAGCTTGCAGATGAAACTATATGGTCAGACGATGGTGCATCTGAAGTTGTAATTCAGCCATATGTTCTTCCCCATAGAACCAAGTTTGCCTCGGATGATGACTATCAAGCTGCGGGCGGTGCAAAAGGGTGGAACTATCATCAGGGTGTGTATGTCTATAGAAATCGTAGACTTATAATTTGTGGTACATGGTTTGATTATATCAAGAAAGAGCCAGCATACAATCTTGCAAGGATTAAAGTTGATATATCTTCTGTTAGTGATGAAGAGTGGAAAATTGACATTAAAAAATCAACAGCCTCTTTACCTGGGTATGTTCGAGACACTGTGGAACGGGCTATTGATATTTGTACGGAGGCGTCCGCTCGTGTCTATAACTCCCGTGGGACATACTCAAAATCTAATATAAGTGCACCGAACCTAAGTTATGTTTGGGAACAGCGAAAAAAGAATGGGCGCTATTCCTTCCATATTAACCGTAAACATGCCTTGCTCACCGAGGTCAAAAAGCATCTTGACACAGATGGCGCAGCTGCGTTGTCAGCGTATTTAACTCTGGTAGAAAATTTTGCACCGTTTATGCTGTCTGGTGTAACAGACTCGCTGCAAAAATCGACTGAAACTGCAGTAAATAAAGCCTCACTTGAATATCAAGTGGAGATATCCGAATTAAAAGAATACATCGCGTTGTTTCTGTCTCAAGGATTTACAAAAGAAGAAACAAGGTCCACCTTACTGGATATGGTGAATTACCGTCATCTCCGTAATGAGATTATTGAGTTGTTGGAGGAAGCCGAATGATAAACGTGCCTAAGGGCTTAGCCCCGCATGAAGTTGATCTTTACATAAGTGCCTTCAAGTTTTGCGAAAAGTTAATTCAGGAACAGAATACTGATATTGGCGCTGCAGTAACAGAGACAACGGAGAAATACAGCTTTATTATTTCGGATAAAGAGTTATTTGCACAGTTTCTTTTTAGAGAAATCACTGCATATACCGAGCCATCAATAGGTGTTGTGTCCCCAGAACTTGATGATAAAACTTGGTGGAGTAAACTTAAAAAAACGGAAAAATTCATACCTGAGTATTGGCAGCGATATTATGACTACTTAAATAGAAAACCTTCTTGGAGTTTAACTGCAGTGCAGGATATTGATTCGTCCACTGACGAGATAATGAACGCACTTGCAAACCCACGAAGTGGTAGAGCATGTGATCGCATGGGCATGGTCTTTGGTTATGTACAATCTGGTAAGACCGCACATTACATTGGGCTGATCAATAAAGCGGTTGATGCGGGGTATAGAATTGTAGTAGTGTTGACTGGCATTCATAATAGCCTACGCAGCCAGACGCAATCACGTATTGATGAAGAAGTTTTGGGCTATGAGACAAGCTTGGAAAACTTGGCCGATATGATTAGGGAACCGAATGTTATTGGTGTTGGGATAGGTGCGCACAACCGCGTGAAAACGATAGTGCAGTCCATTACAACCCGTGATGAAAAAGGCGATGTAAATAAAACTACAGAAGGCGTCTCCATGGTTCCGCCGTTTATTATTGTTACAAAGAAAAATGCAACGGTTTTGCGTCGTATCCTGCGCTTTTTCCGAAAAAACCAATGTGCCGAAGTAATTGACGGCAAAAAAATTATAACAGCTAAATATCCGGCGCTCATAATTGATGATGAAGCAGACCAGGCCTCCATTAATACAAACGATAGTTATGATGAGAAGGGTAATCTTCTTGATGATTATAATCCTACAACAATAAATGGACTGATTCGAGAAATTCTTAAAACATTTGAGTGCAGATCTTATGTTGGATATACAGCTACTCCGTTCGCCAACATTTTTATACCACCGCATATTAACTCTGAGCGATATGGAACAGATCTCTTCCCTCGCAACTTTGTTTTCAGAACACCGCGGGCGGATCAGTATATCGGTGCCCGAGAGTTTTTTGGATTAAGCGGCGATGAAAATACGCCGGTAATGCCTTTGTGCAGAGATATTATCGCGGGAGCTTCTTACCTTGGTAAGGGTACTAAAGCAGGAGATCCTGTTGGCAACATACCAGAAGAGCTAAAAAAAGCAGTGAAATGTTTCTTGATATCCACCGCGCTTCGTAATTGCAGAGGACAAATTAATAAACCCAATACGATGTTGATTCACATTGTGCGTTTCGTTTCTCAGCAAAATGCAGTAAAAAAGAAAGTTGCTGCATACTACCAAGATGAACTTGCCAACTTCATCCGATATGGCGACTCAGGTATCTATGATGAACTGAAGACGATTTGGGAAAATGATTACCTTGAGACAACAGCTGCATTACGTTCTCAATTCAGTAAATATATGTCTGATTGTGCAGATATTGAATGGGATGATATTTGGGATGAAATTAGGAGAATCGTAGCAAAGAAAGAAATTAAAATATACAGTGTCAACGGAAAAAGCGAGGATGCTCTGCTATACAAAAACAACGAAGGAAAGCCATTTAATGTTATTGTCATTGGCGGGGACAAACTGTCCCGAGGCCTGACGCTTGAGGGATTAACTATCAGTTACTTCACGAGAAGCTCTAATACTTATGATACTCTTATGCAAATGGGGCGCTGGTTTGGCTTCCGTCCTGGCTATTTGGATGCGTGTCGCCTATATACAACGCCAGGGCTAAGAGGACTTTTTTCTCACATTTCTATGGCAACCGAGGACTTGGCTGGACAGTTTGATTTTATGAATGATGTAGATCAGACTCCAGCAGATTTTGGCCTGCGTGTCGCAAGTCATCCCTCTTTAGAGATTACAAGTAAAAACAAACTAAAGACGGGTCTTGAGGTAAAAAGAGACTTCAGCTGCAAGCTTAGCCAGACACGCGTTTTCGATATTGACGGTTCCCAATATGACCGCAATTTTGCAACAGTTGAGAATCTGCTGTATTCCATAGCGGGATGCAGAGTTTCAAGTGAACAGTATGAAGCTCGTCTTAAGAGAACGCACCCAGGTGATCATTATTTTTGGATGGATGTATCGGCTTATGATGTTGCTAATTTCTTCGAAGGCTATGAAACATCGAAAACGGCTACTCGCGCCAATAGTAAGTATATGGCAGACTATGTGCGTGCGATGAATGTAGATGGTCTTGGCGGAGTAAAAAATTGGACCGTCTGCCTTATAAATGTCAGCGGAAACGGAGAGCCATTTTCTATTGCGGGACTTGATGTTGGTGCGGGTATTCTCAGAAAAGAAGGTGCTGGTGTATCTTCTTTTGAGACAACCTGTTCAATACACACCATGACATCCGCTGGGCACGAGTATTTTGATTACAGTCAGGCACAGCTCGACAAGGAACATGAGCTCCGAGAAATGTACTCGGCTGATCCATCCATTAATCGGGTCAACGAAAAAATTCGAAAGGAAACGCGGTCTTTTGATCAAGGATTGTTAATCCTCTATCCAATTGCAGATGCAGGAAAACTAACTGCTCAGAAAGAAGATCACAATACCCCATTTGGCTTCGCAGCTGTGTTTCCTGATAGAAAAGGAAAAGGTAATCTAAAGTCTTATCGGATGAACGATATAGCACTGGAGAAAGATAACGATGAGTTTTACGGCTGACATCTATAAAGAAATATGTACGGATATTGCAAAAAACTCTCGGCCTAATTCTGTTTACGCCATGAGAATGTTGAAACTCTCCAACGGAATTAATATTGCATTCTCTATTAATACACTTACATACATGCGGGGAGCGTTTTTCTCAGTTGACGCTAAAGCAACGGCAAATCAATTCCCTCGCTGGAAAGGCGTTGACATCGTCATCGCTAAACTTCCTGCCTATGGTACTGATCAGGAGTATGTAAATGTAATGCAGTTACCAGGAAGTGCAACTGATATTTTCGAAATTGTCATTGAGAACTTGCGAAGCGAACTGGAGAAATGCTCCGTTGCAGAAGACTCCTTTGCAGTTATTGCTGCGGTTTTGACCAAATGGAGAGAATTCTTCAAGACAGATAAAGATCTTATTATGTCTGAAGAACGCCAGCAAGGGCTGTATGGAGAACTGCTGTTTTTAGAAGAATGCCTTGAAGTATTTGGACCAATGGCTGTTTCTCAATGGGCTGGCAGTAATGACGAGACTCATGATTTCTACTTCTCGTCTAATGCGGTTGAGGTGAAAACAACTTCTTCTCAGGCTCCGTACTATGCACATATCAGCAGTGAATATCAACTTGACAACAATGATATTCCCGGAAAGTTATTCCTGCGTTTTTATGCGTTTCGAAAAAGTCAAAGTGCAGGGGATAAGCTGCCAGACATTATAGAGCGGATCCGTCGGGCAATTTCACATATTCCACAGACAGCACAGACCTTCACAGAAAAAATTCAAAAGTATGGGTACTATGATGCGGCTGCGGATTATTATGGTGCCGGTTATTTTGTCCGTGATCAATACTATTTTACTGTTAAAGATGGATTTGCACGAATCACAAAAGCTGCGGTGCCCACAGGTGTAACAGATCTAACTTATACGATTAGTGTTGCTCAGTGCATGCCATTTGCGGTCAACAAAAATAGCGTGTTTGCAAAGTTGAAGGGAGGGGTTAACAATGTTGAATGATAAAATATTGGAGTTTTACAGCGAACTGCGCGAGGAAGTGCAAGATTATGTGAAAACCAACGGCCCCGTCTCTGTTAACACAGCGTTTAAGACACTTTTCTTGTCATATCTGACTGAAACCGGAGAAACACTTGTTTCGGACTGCACTCTCGTTGATTTCAAAAAAGATTCTGAGAATATGCGTTTGGACGGTTATGCCTTCAGTGAGTATTTTCGTTCATTGACGCTACTCGTCAGCAAGTATCAGGCTAAAGCCATACCAGATAAAATCAAAAAAACAGAGCTTGATAAACTGATGCGAAAAGCAGTAAAATTCTATAAGACCTGCCAAACGAATTATTTCGAGGAATTAGAAGAGTCCAGTGATGGGTATCAAGCCTATGAGTTTATTAAGGCACATAGAGCGGATATTGAGACAGTGAATATTATTTTTCTGACGAATGACGAAGTGGTACAATTCGTTCCAGAGGATATTTCTTACGGAAAGATTTCCATTAAGTTTGATGTCTGGGATATTGAACGCCTTTATCAGAGTATATTCAGCGGAACAGCAGTAGAACGTCAGCTTGTTATAAAGCTAAAGAAGAAGTATGCTGCTCCGTTGCATCTAATTAAAGTAAATGGGAGCAATGATATCTATGACTGCTATATTGGTGTCATTTCCGGGGAACTACTGGCTCGCATTTACAAGGATGAAGGGCAAGAACTAATTCAAAAGAATGTTCGTTCGTTTCTGCAAGCAACTGGCAAGGTCAATAAGGGTATTAAAATGTCCTTGGCAAGTAGTCCCGAAATGTTTATGGCATATAACAACGGTATTTCTACAGTTGCAGATAGTATTGTTATTGACGAAGCAAGCAGCCATGACGATTTAGTGACCATCACCGAAATTACTGGGTGGCAGATAGTAAACGGCGGACAAACAACGGCGTCTATTTATAATGCATTTCAAGCAAAACTGCCTCTGGAAAAAGTGCATGTTCAAATAAAGCTATCTGTCATTAAACAGAAAGAGCAAGCGGATGGTATTATTCAGAATATATCTAAATATGCCAATAGTCAGAATAAAATCAATATGTCTGACTTTAATGCAAATGATGTCTATCATGTGAAAATGGAACGGCTGTCCAGAAGTACCTATATTCCAGTAGCAAAAGGTAAGCCTACCGATCAGTGGTTTTATGAGCGTGCCCGAGGTCAGTACCTTGTTGAACTGAGCAGACAGCCAACCAAAGCGGCAAAAGATCAATTCAAAAGTCGATGCCCCAAGAATCGCTGTATTTCAAAAACTGTTGCCGCAAAGTGCGTCATGGCGTGGTCTGGATATCCATATATCGTAAGCAAAGGGCTGGAAACAAACTTTGTGTTTTTCTCAGATATGGTTTCCAAAGGCGAATTTCCAGAACCGTCTGAACAGAGTTACATCGAAATGATTTCAAGAGTGATTTTATTTAATCGATGTGATGATATTATAAAAAGCTTGAAATTCGGTGGTTTCAAGGCTCAGCAAGATTACTATACTGTTGCGCTTATCGGGAAATACTATTCGGATCTTATAAATCCTCAGGAAATTTGGAACAATCAAGATATTAATGCAGAAACAGCGAAGATAATCGAAACCTTGGCTTATTTTGTATGGGAGCATTTCCAAAATCCCAGTGTACCCGGTGTGAATATCGGTCAATGGTGTAAAAAAGAGGATTGTTGGGAACTGCTGCAAAAGCGCTTTGAAGCACAAAAAGATAAAGCAGGAGCAAGATAAGATATGTACACAGCGGTAGATCTGTTTGCCGGAGCGGGGGGACTCAGTCTTGGGTTCATGCAAACAGGAAAATATGATATTAAAGTGGCTTTTGAGAATAGTCCCTATATGCAAGATACATATCGCTTGAATCATCCAGGCGTAGAAGTTTTAGGTGATGTATGCTCGGCCAACTATAGTGACATTATGCGCAAATATGGCGCTATTGATGTTGTAATTGGTGGCCCTCCATGTCAGGGATTTTCCAATGCTAATCGCCAGAAAAACCATGCGATTAGCCAAAATAATATGCTTGTGAAGCAATATTTACGTGCAATTTTGGAACTGCAACCAAAGGCTTTTGTTATGGAAAATGTAAGCATGTTGAGTTCCGAAGTACATCGATTTTATATGGAAAAGCGCGATGAAGAGACCATTGAGCGCTGCAACATCCCAGTAAAGGATACTCTTCTGCATTTGCTGGATGCGAAGTTTATGTTCGAAAAAGCACTGACTATTGTGCAGTCGGAAAAAGAAATTTCGAAGTATCTTTGGGCAGAAGAAGATTATTACCTGTTGAATGTTATTTACAAGGCATCAAGAAGCGCCGCTAAAATGCAAAAAGCATTGGATAAACATAAGAAAAAATTACTTAAAAGAGCAGAGCGGTATTTAACGATTGCAGAGAATGATCATGTTTTTGCAGAAGCAAAAACAGCATTTCAGGCGGTAGTGGACTTCTATGAGGGAAGACTGGCTATTGATAGAATAAAAGATAAGATTGAACCGTCCATAATGATCCAGCGAATGCTGAGCAAGGCTCAAGAAATATTTGAGAATAACATTGTTGTAGACAAATATGTTCAAGATAATGGCTTAGCCGCCCAAATACGTTCATTCGCAGTTTATGATTACCTGAAAAAAATCCTCGAAGCTCCAGAAAATGATTACGTGATTTATAGCGATGTTCTTTGCGCTGCTGATTATGGTGCACCTCAAAAAAGAATGCGTTTTGTTGTTATAGGAATAAAACGTAGTATTTCTGCAAAAATTGCTTTGCCCAAGGGGCATTTTGACGCAGATGAATATCGTACAGTAAGGGATGCAATTAGCGACCTGGAAGATGTCAAGCCGGTTATTGATCTTGCTGATGACCAAAATGGCATTGTACTACAGCCCAAGGAAAACCTTAGTGAACTTGCTTCATCTTTGCGTAACTCCTTAATCCTAAGAAATCACATGGTCACGAAAACAACTGATACTGCGATGGAGCGCTTTCGTGCTCTTAAACAAGGGCAGAATTTTCATTCACTTAAAGACTCTATGAAAACGAATACCTATACAGATGCTGCACGGACTCAGAATACAATCTACCTTAGACTAAATTATGATGAACCAAGCGGGACAGTGGTCAACGTTAGAAAGTCAATGTGGATTCATCCAACGCAGGATCGGGCGATAAGTGTTAGAGAAGCCGCGCGATTGCAGACATTCCCAGATAGTTTTGTGTTCTGTGGGTCAAAGGATAAGCAGTATCAACAAGTTGGCAACGCTGTTCCTCCAATTATGGCTAAGTCGATAGCAGAAAAACTCGCTCAGATTTTGGAAAAGAATTTAGCTGGTCGTGAAAGAAATGGCTGATAATCACTCTAAAGAAGTCCGGAGCATGAATATGTCCCATATTCGCAGCACAAATTCAAAACCGGAAGAAATTGTGAGGAAATATCTTTTTTCACAAGGGCTCAGATATCGAAAAAATGTGAAGAAGCTCCCAGGGTGTCCGGATATAGTGCTGCCTAAATATCATACTGTCATTTTTGTTAACGGGTGCTTTTGGCATAGACATGATTGCTCCAGATTTGTGTGGCCGAGTTCAAATCAAGACTACTGGAGACCTAAAATCCTGCGGAATGTTGAGCGCGATAAAAAGAATACCGAAGAATTGAAGGCCTTAGGGTGGAATGTCATTACAGTTTGGGAATGTGAACTGAAAAGAGCTGTGCGAGAAGAAAACTTAAATCTGCTTATAACAAAAATCCAACAGAGTAAAAGCTAACAAACAGAGAAATGTTTTGATTCTGAAATCTTGCTTCTTGAAGGGGCATAGTTAACCTGCGAGCCCGGTTGAAGCGGTAAACAACCCCCGCACTTAAAACTCAATATTTACATTCTCTTCCATATGGGGGTATAGCTCAGATGGGAGCCCGCATCATGAGTACCCCACATCCCAAATAGCGACTGAAATGCAATGCTTCAGTCGCTATTTTTCTTAAAAATTTCAGTAGCTATTCCTGCTGACCTGTGGTATATGTTTGTGCTGCAAGGAGGCGAGCACATGAACAAACTGCTGAAGGATCTGTACGACTGCTTCTACACCCCGCCGGAGCTGGCGGCGACGAAGCGGGAAATCGAAGAATGCCACCGCGCGCTCATTGAGGCGCTGGGCAAGCCGGAGCGCCGATTGGTGCTGAAGATCATCGATGCCAAGGATCATATTTCGGAGGACACTTCGCTCGACAGCTTCATCTCCGGATTTCGGCTGGCGTGGCGGCTGTCCGCAGAATTGAATCACTATGACGATGAGCGTCCGGCGCGCTGCCAAGCGGCAGAGAAACCGGGCGCTCGTTTTACGTTCAAAAAGGAGGATGATGAACAATGAAGAAGCGCATCGTGACAGCTGTGATTACCGCTTGCTTGGCCCTGTGTGCCGCTGTGTGGCCGCAGCCAGACACACGGGAGGAACGACCCGCCCCAATACCAACGCACGCCGCAGCTGCTCCGAAAACGGATGCTGTGACAACGGCAGAAAGGAAAAATACGGAAACGCCGCGGGCAGAGCCGGACGAGGAGCTTGGCGCCGTTCCTGTCCCCACACCGGCAGAGCCGACACCTGCGGTCGAAACGCCGCAGCCGGAGCCTGCGCCTCCCGCACCGCAGCCGACCATAGAGCTGCAGCCCGGCGACGAGGTCTATATTCCGGGCTTTGGTTGGGTACCATACGAGGGGCCGAATCACCGCGAGTATGCCGCGGATATGTACGAAAATGGCAATAAAATCGGGAGCATGGGCTGAAACAGGAGCTGCTGGGAGCGGTTAAGCTGCTTGATTACGAAAGTTGCTGCACCGAAAAGTGGTTGGTATCAAAATGTGATACCAACCACTTTTTTTGTCGGTGTGGAATTGAAAAGCGCCATCCGGCGCACGATGAAAGAACTCATGTGCGCACCTGCTTGCGGGGCGATAGTGTGGGGATTTGTAATAGAAACCGCGGAAATCGGCAGTATCGTTTCTCAATTTGCAGTTGCCTATTGCATTTGATTTCGATTTATGTTACCATGTTAATGCTGAATTGTTGGACTATCCTAAGCTTCAACCATTCGTATCATGAGAGTACGAATCATATTGAACCTATGTAGTGATATAGACAATTTAGCGGACAAATGAGTAAATCCTCGAAACTATTGATTCCAATCAAATTCTCATTATGGAATTGAGAAAGCAGTTTGCTGGTTGACTGTCGTTGTCCCCCTGTTGTTTCGATGCTTTGCACCACAAAATCGAACCGGAGAAAGTGTTCTTTCGTCGGGTTTGTTTTGTTGCGTGCAAAGCGGTCTTCCGGATGATCGCAGTCCACGCACGAAGCAAAGTGCGTGGGCTTTTTTCGGTTCAGAAAGGAGGCTGATTATGGGAAAGGTATCAGGAAAAACACATACCAAAGCACAACTGGATCACTGGGCAAATCTGCATAATCCCAATAACAAGGCATATCAAGCTGACGCTGACAATCGGGCCAATCAGATGAATCCGAACCACAGATCGTACCAGAGAACTCACAATGCAAACCGCAGAAACAAAGCGCATTGGATGCCCGAGTGGGCGCCTGACTATCCGGAATACGATGATTAAAATTGGAGGTGCACGGTATGTCAAAGTACATTTTCGACTACGATGACGGCGACTTCGCCATGAGCATTTCTGACAGCATGGCGATGGACTCCGATGGGAATCTCATGATGCGCATGGGAGATCACATGGCGATGGACATGGACACCGGGGATATTCACATGATCTCCTCGTGGCCCGATGATGACGAGGAGTAGAGCATAGGCGGCAGCTCAGCGATTGAGCCGCCATAGACAAGGAAAACACTTTCAATCCGGGCAGAGAAAGCAGCGGGACAGGCCGTAAAGGCTTGTCCCGCTGTCTGTATCCTATGGCAGATATTCTTCTGTGATCCGATACCGGCTCATGCCGAAGGCGCTGCTCCGCTCCACGATCTCCGGCGGGATCTTGGGCAGATATTTCTTGCTGAAGCTGGTGTCCCCGAAGTAGGCGTCAAAGCTTGCCACCGGCAGGACGACCCATTCGCTATCATCCTGACGGTTGGCGAGGTAATAGCGGATCAGCGTACAGACGACCTCGGCTGGAATTTCCTTCGGAAGCGCCGCTTTCACTTTCTCTGTCAGTTCAGGCGGCAGCTCCGGCTCCTCTCTGCGCAGCGGTCCCAGCTCCAACGCATCGGCAAGGACATCATCAAAGCGCAGTGTCCAGGCGCCCTTGGTTTGGGACGCAAAAATCGGGATCTGATATTGCATCACCTTGCTTCGCCATGCGGCGGCAAACTTTGAGCGAATGACCTCCACATACTTGAGCGAGGTGCTGCGCACCTTTTCCGGGTGCGTCAGCATGAAGTCCGCCGCACGGAGAACATGACGGAGGAACCAGCCGACCCCATCCGCATCCACCAGCTCCGGGAACTCTGTATGCAGCTCCGAAAAGTCCGTCTGGAACTGCCACTCCTTGTCCTGCACACGCTTTCCGTCCTCTGGCACACTGCACCAGGCGCAGAGCGCACGGCGGGCGTGGTCGATCCGATTATGCGAATCACCCGAAAGGATTGCTCCATCCTCCCCGTGGAACAGGTATCCGCGGGCCAGGATGGTCAGAATCCGAGCCATTCCCTCAAACTCCAGGATCGTGGCAAAGGTGAAACGGCCCAGCCATGTCGTATCGCTCTTCCTGCTGGCGGTATAGGAAACCGTTCCGGTATATGCGCAGAATTCCTCCCGTTCGTTAATCATCCCGCACCTCCAGAACATTTTTCTCGATATACTCCGGCAGTAGATCCCACAGCAGGTCACGTCTGCCGAGAGCGACCACATAGCGCACGGCCAGAGCCGGTCTTACAATCGCGGTCAATAACTCCCGGCACTTAGCCGTCACCGCATCACGGTAGCTCTGGGAGGCGGATTTGTCCGCGAAGGCGCTCATCATGGCGGTGAAGGCTTTCGAGTCGCTTTCGCGGAACAGCTGCTTTTTCTCCCTGCCGGTGTTCTCTTCCTCTATATCACAGACAATGTCTCCGAGGATGCGGTAGCCGCCGAAGCGGAAATCGGTCAGCAGATCGTAAATATCCTCAAACTCCGGCACCGGCAGCCATTCCCGCAGGAAACGCTCCCGTGCATCCTCGTCCATGAGGTGCCAGGCCTGCTCCCGCATGGCATACAGCAGGGCGGACACCTTTTCCGGCGGCAGGCTGCCGAACAGAGCGTACAGCTCGTCAGGATCGTATGCATCCTCCTGCCCTCTGGCATATAGAATGCGCTCCACATCGCTCTTCCGCTTTTTCTCCTTCAACGGAACGCGGCAGGCCCGGATGCGGGAGAGGCAGGCATCGTAATCCCGCAGCAGCGCATCCACTGCCGCCAGCTTATCGGAGTTTAACTGTTCCTTCCAGTCCGGCTGCCGAGCGAAGGAAAACAATTCTTCGTCCTTGGCGGGCTTTGCCTTGATGCGCGGCGTGTTCTTTTTCAGCTGCTGTGCCAGATACGGCAGGCGCTCCACATTGGAGTCCACCTCGTCCCAATCCACCTTTTTGAAAAACGCCTTTACCTTGGCCGCATGGGTAGGCTCGTACCAGGCGCGCCGGGTCTCCGCCTCCTCTACCAGCGTCTTATATTTGAGGAAGGCACTGCGCTTGACGGTCTTGTGGGTCAGGTACTCATCCAGATCGGGGCGGATGCCGCTCTTAGCCGAGTCGATCTCCAGCCCGGTAAGGATGGCTAATGTTTCCGTCTCCTCCCGGCAGCGCTCCCGCTCCTCGGCGTCGGAGTTTTCGTTGTAGGCAATGATGCTGCGATCCAGCGCGGCATTGCAGATCTGACCGACGCGGGAGGAAAAGGTGCTGCGAACGGTCTCAAAGCGTGCCTCCCAGTCGTCGGCACTGCGGATCTGGGGCTGGGCCGTAGGGATCATCAGCAGAGGAATGTTCTCTGTGTTGGTGAGGGATTTGTGTTTCTCGTAGCGGTAGAGGTTGTAGTTGCGGCGGACGCAGGCATTCAGGATTGGATCAGATATGGTCTTGATCATATCACCGTCGTAGTCAGCGCCGCCCAGCCGCTCCGCAGCCAGCATATTGGAATCCACCATCACCACATCCGTCAGGTGCCCGAAATAGTAATGCCGCATCTGCTTTCTCTCTTCCTTCGCGTCGTAGAAGGAAAGCTGTAGCTCCTCGTTGCGGGCAATGTGCGGATTGCGTAGCAGCGTGCAGGCGTCGTCATGGGCATAGGCCGCTTGGGGTGCATAGAAGGAACTCTCCGGGAAGTGGTCGGTCATGACGGTGCTGTAAAACATCCGTTGCCTGCGTTTGCGCGGCGGAACAGTCGGGAGCAGAAATGCCAGAAAGTCCAGAAGATCACCGGAAAGATAACGGTTGTCTCCCGCCACGATCAGGCGGCCGACGGCGTACTGCTCCACGATCTTGTCCGCTTCGTCCTCCAGCCGCCTGGCATAGACCGGTTCGTTGATGAAATGCGGATTCTTTTTCAGCACGGCGGCAAGAATCTGGTCTTTGCCCTGATGCCGTTCCCACCAGCTGATCCAATCCGCTTTCTCCAGAAAGTAGTTCTGCCGAAATTGCGGGTTTGCGCAGAGGTTATAGTACCGTAGCTCCGTCTGCTTGGTGAGCCAATTTCGCTCGTCCGTCTCCGGGCTGTGATCCCAGCCGTCCGGCAGATCGGCGGGGCGGAACTCGTCACCCTGAATGGAAACGGTGGTCAGAAACTGATAGTTCAGCTCGGTGGTCTGTTCCGGTTTCTCCTTGCTCACATTGGTGATGTACAGCGCATGGCGGTACTTGCGAAACACCGCCCGGTAGTCCTCCCAGTTCATGCCACTGGCAGTGAGCCAGCCGTATCCCTTGAACATGCTCTTGGTGAGGATGACGTCCACATCCCGGACGGAATGCTCCATGCCCCACAGATCGGTGATGGTGTCCGTCCCGCAGAGGGTCAGGAAGTCTTTGAAGTCCACCTCGTGCAGCATACCCTTGACATAGGGCATACGGATCTGGAATGAGGTGTGGACTTTCTTCCCGCACAGCTTCTCGTCCACGACGCGGGCATATTCTTTTGAGATCAGCCCCTCGCCGTCGAAGCAGGTGATTTCGATGTCCTCTTTTTTCTCCACCCGGTGATATTTGCGGGTACTGCTCTGCGTTCCGTCGTCCTCTACGGTGATGACGCTGACATTCCGCTCTGTGCGCGTAGGATTGTCGATGACCACCACCCGGTGGGGCCGGTCAATGCCGATGCCGTCAATGCGGATACCGCTGGACAGCATCAGTCCGTTGTAGGCGTAGAGTTTGCTGAGCTGACAGTCACCGATGGTCATATCCATCATGATGCGTCGACGCACGGCGTCAAAAAAATCTTCCCGAATGAAGGACAGCCGCGCCTGCCGGCTCATGCTGCCTGACCGCTCAAAGGCGAGATATCGATGCGGGTCGGAGCCAAAATCAAGGCTCACGCCCTCGGGACGGAACAGGGCCTTGGCCTTCTCCTGTCGAATCAGGTGTTTCTTTCTGGCACCGCTCCGGTCGAATATGCCGGAGAAGTCCATATAGAAAATGACATCCGAAAGGTCGGTCACCAGCTGCCCTTCAGGTGCTCCGGTGAAAGCGTCGCCGTGCAGCACGCACATGGTCTGATAGAACAGTGCGTTATCGTCCTGCTCATGGGGCGCGGAAAGTGATTTGCATTTCTCTGTCTCGGCGGCGCTGAGATGGAAGGTATATGTCCCGTCCTGCTACCTGCCATAGCTGATCACGGCTCTGGCGGACAGCTCGTAGATCCTGTATTTCATCAACGGCATCGGCTCACCTCCTGATGCTTCTATTCTATCATGAGGTTCCAAATTTGCAATATGGATACTGCTCCCACTTTTTCAGTGGGAGCTTTTTGCTTGCAGCTCTCAATAAAAAATTATAAAGGAGGAATCCAATGCAAGAATCCACATTCACCAACTATGACCAGCTGCCGCTGTTCCTCAACGCGAACACGGTGGCGCAGGTGCTGGGCGTGTCCATCTCCAGCGCCTACGAACTCATGCACGAGACGGGCTTCCCCGCACTGCGGATCGGCAGCCGCATCGTGGTACCAAAAGAAAAATTCCGCCGATGGGTCGATGCGCAGACAGGAGGTGATGCCTGATGTTCCAGCGCTGGCCTAAGCGGGATCCGAACAAGCACTACTATCTCGTCCCAAACGAAGTCTTCAATCTCGGTCTCACTTCTCACGAGATTGCCGTCTACAATTACCTTCTGCGCTGCGAGGATCGCAGGACCTATCAGTGCCATCCCAGCTACCGCACCATCGGTCGGTCGGTGCAGCTGAGCGAAAACACCGTGCGAAAATATGTGGCCGGGCTGGAAGAGAAGGGCCTCATCCGCACGGAGCCCAGCACCATCACCACGAAGGACGGCCGCGTGCGCAACGGCAGTCTCATCTATACCATCCGTCCCATTCAGGAAGCGCTGGAGCTGAACTACCAGCGGCAATTTCTGCAGGCGGAGCGTGATATGGAGCGGGCACAGGCAGAGAAGCGGCTGGTCGAGTTGAATCAGCAGAACAAAAAGGAGGAAAGCGCATGATGCAGCAACTTGCGAACTTCATTGTAGACCATGACCCGATGATGGTTCTCCGTCGCACGCACGACACGATGCACTACATTCGGTGGGCGTGGAACAAGGATCATGCCGACCCCATCGACGAAGAAGAGCTTCGCCTGTTCCTCTGCGATGAGCACTACGGTGATCTGACCGATGAGCAAAAAGCCGTTGCCCGTCGGAGCCGGGACGAGATGCGAAGTGTCTATGCGGAGCTGTGTGTGCGCTTGCTGCAAAGTGAGATCATGCTGGAGCGTGGCATGGTGCCGGACAGCGGTACCTACCGCAGCGTGTTTTGCCCGGAAGGGGGTGATGCGCCATGGATGCTTGACCAAGCGGGATGACTGCCTTTTCCGCAAAGCGCCGCAGAGCGGCTGAAGTGCGCGTCAGCGCCGAAAATTCTCGCTTCGAGAATGACAAGTTTCGCCTTCGTGGTACGGAACGGGGCGATTGCCCCGTTCCGACCCCTTCGGCAGGCGGGCTAAGCCCACACCCCTATCAACACAAAGAAAAATGAATTTAAAGGAGATAAAGATTATGACGAAGAACACCTATAATCCCTATGATTAGCTCCTATTAGGAAAACACACTGTCAAAGGGGTATGTAGCGGGGGTTAGCCCGCCACTGCAGGTTTTGTGGTATTGATTTCAATGTATTCTGCTATGCGTCTAAATTCATCCGCAAACTTAAATCTCACACTAATGTTTCCATTCTCATAAACTTTGATATGGTCGATCAGCTCAACGAGAAGTTCCCGGGAAAGCTGGTCGATATTTTGATGTTTTGTAAAGGCCACCAATGCGGGATGCTCACTCTTTACACCGTTTGCCAGTTCCGCCCGTTCAGCGTTCAGCCGGGCCAGCACATCCATAAGAGCGATGGTTTGTCGTTCATAATCGGCTTTCATATCCCGGTAGTCCTGCTGGGTAATTTCCCCGTCTTTCCAGTCTTGATAAAGGGACTGCTTGTAGCGGCTGATTTTTGCCAGTTCCCGCTCCTTCGCAGCAATCAGTTCTTCCAAGCGGATGGACTGGCTCTTTTTGACCGGGGCGGTGTTAATACGGGCAATCATTTCCGAGTATGAAACAGCCAGATGGATTTGCTGTTGTACTGCAAAGAGGACAGCGGCCTCCAGACGGTTATGCTTGATTGAGTGCATTGTGCAGGCTGTCCGGGAACGGTTCTTGTAGGTGGAGCAGGCATAGTACACATTATTGTTGTTGCCTACGCTCCGGGTAATTGCCCGCCCACAGTCAGCACATTTCAGAAAACCGCTGAACAGGTGGACTTCCCGGCCTTTTGGAGAAGTACGGGTATCACGCTGTAAAAGAGCCTGTACCTTATCAAAGGTTTCATAATCAATGATTGACTCATGCGTACCAGCTACTTCCACCCATTCTTCACGGGGAACGCTTTCAACCTCGTGTACCTTATAGCTTTTTACCCGACTGCGGCCCTGTGCCAAATCTCCGGTATAGGTGGGGTTCGTCAGAATGGAGTGGATCATACGGGCTCCCCACATAGGATCGTCATATCCTCTTGTTGAAACGGGTATGCCCTTTTGCAGTTTATAAGCCGAGGGGCTGGGTACGCCGTGTTCATTTAGATACAAAGCGATAGCCCGTTTCGATGTCCCCTTTAGGAACAAAGAGAAAATAAGTTTGACGATTTCAGCGGCATCGGGATCGATGATCAACCGGTGCTTGTCCTTTGGGTGCTTCACATATCCATAAGGAGCAAATGCGCCGATATACTGACCGTTGCGCCGCTTGTAGTCAAATACCTGGCGAATTTTCTTTGAGGTCTGGTAGCAGTATTGATCGTTCATCACATTTGTAATCGGGACGATAATACTGGAAACGCTATCCGGGTTGAGATAGCTGTCCACATTTTCAGCAAGACTGATAAAACGGACACCCATCTGCACAAACAGGTTATCAATCAGACTTCCCGCATCGCTGTAATTTCTCGCAAAACGGGAAAGGTCTTTTACTACCACGCAGTTAATTTTTCCGCTCATTACATCGGAAAGGAGCCGCTGGAAGTTCTCCCGGTTGGCGTCCGTTCCTGTGTGTCCATCGTCTACATATTCGGAAACACTTTCAAATTCTCCGATATGCTTCTGATAAAAGTCATTGAGCAGATCACGCTGGTTGATGACGCTGTTGCTGTCGTCCTTTCCCTTTTTCAAGTCCTCCTTGGAAAGCCGGATGTATTCGCCCAGCCGCCAGCGGCGGACGGTATAAGAGGGAGAGAAACTCTGTTGCAATCCTCTGTTTTTTGTTCGTGCCATTGTTCCTCCTTCCCTATCACATTACATCTATATTATACCTCTGCCTGGGCGGGACAACAAGGATGCCTCCGCCTCGGGACACTTTGTCTCGAAGTAGTAACGGGCCATAACCGAAGTTACAGCCCGCTTTTTTGCCGGAGCAGGAAGTCCGTCAGCGTGTCCTGCAAGGACGGCCCGCTTTCCGCAAATTCAATTTTTACACCGATCCCGCCGATACAAAAGCAGTATGGATTTTCTACCGCCTGCAAAAACAGAGCGATCCGCTCCTCCCGGGGGAGAGAGGTGTCAAAGGTCATACCGCTCACATCCGGCAGGGACTCGGGAGCCACTGCGCCGATGTCAACGCTTTTCATTTGTTCCAGTTCCTTTGCCGTTAATCTCACGGTAAAACCTCCTTATCAAAAATAGGATACGCCTCCCGCATATCGTGGGGAAACGCAAGAGGGCAGCACCCAAACGATGCTGCCCTCTTGCCTCACTCCATGTAAGTATAAAATAGAGAACGCCGCTCCCATTTTCTTGCCCTGTCCAAAGACAACCATGCTCAGAGCGGCGTTCCCTCGCAGATAAGAGGGCGGCCCGGAGGGACAGGCGGCCAGCCTGTCCTATGCCGGATCGTGGCCGTGGGTTGGCCCGGCCCAGTTGCGGCGTTGGTGTTGTTCGCTCGTTCTTCCAAAGAAAAAGTCACAGCGCACCCGCCGCCCGGCTCCCCGGACTATGCCCGGGGCCGCCGCTGCTTATCTGCGGAAAGAAGAATATCTCCTTTCATAAACCGAGACATTTTTTCATCATTTCCAAGTGGGGAAAATGAAAAAATCAAAAAGTTTTTTTCATACGCTCAAGTCCCCGCTTGATCGACTGGCGGACAGACTCCTCATGTACGCCCTCGGCCTCGGCAATTTCCTTGATGCTCTTTCCAAGAATGATGTGGGCATCAATCCTGCGGCCCTGGATCTCCGGCAAAGAGTTGAGGGCGTTCCATAGACGGATGAACAGCTCCATGCGCTCCAGAAGCTCCTGGGGCGTTGGCTCATGCAGGCAGGCGGAATATTCGATCCCGTCATCGCAGTCCAGAGAATACTGCGCCTTATGCCGGGAGAGCCGCCGCTGGTAGGCCATTTCGTGCCGGGCATCGGACATAAACACTTCGGCTACCTCGTCAGAAACCTCGATAAACTGATCCTGTGTGTACCAATAATAAAAATCCTTCAGATTGATTGTAGTCATAAATAAACCTCCGTTTCGGTGTTGGGTGGATGAGTGACCGAAACGGGGCTCGGTGGGGAGCGGCATCCCGGGGAGCCGCCCTGCACCTCGGGACAATTTGTCTCGAAGTACAAAAAAGCGCCCGCACAGCAAGACACTATGCAGACGCATGAAATTACATTATCATAATTGTACTGATATATTGTACCTTCATAGCCAGACTGTCCCGGAGGGGGAGCTACGCTTTTTTTAGCTGGTGAAGGTCATGGGGATTGTGAGAAAGTAAGATGGACACGGCGACACCCTCCTATGGGCCGCCGTGGGGTTACTGAATATCCAAAGAGAAACGGCGGCTCTGAAAATCAAAGCCGCCGTTTCAAATGGGCGTGTCAAATTGTCTGCTCTACGACAGCTTTTTTTCTTTTGCCGTCGTCCGGCAGATAGATGGTTTGTTTAGTTATGGCTTGCATTACCTATGGGCTGATTTCCAGACATTCCGGCCTGTGTATGCTCGTCAAATTCCTCTTGACTGTATTTCTCAATGCCAGTTAATGTTCCGTGATGTTCGCTGTTCAAGTGGCCGTAATCACGAACGGTATAAATGTCTATTGTGCCAACACCACTTCCAAGCGTTCTCATTTCGCCTCGGAATTTTCCGCTGGTGAGGCTTTCACCATTAGAAGTAAGAACATCCCGGAAATAGCGGACTTCCTCACCATTGAAATACCACTGATCTTTTTCGGCATCATAGGTTACTCCAAATGCCTCATACTCTGCAACGAGCTTTGCAGTTTCGCTATCTTCAAGCGGCGTTCCTGCCATAGCAACGGATGTGCTGTTTTTCAACGCCTCAATATCCCGTGCGTCAAATTCCTGCTGGGTAAACTCTTTTAAGCCAATCAGTTTACCCGCCGGATCAACGGAGCCGTCAGCCGCTTTTGAAAAGCTCTCTAAATCCCGTACAGCATACACATCTACTGCGCCGTTCTCATTTAGAAAATCAATACCGGCGGTTTCGTTGTTACTGATGGGATAATAGTCCTCAAACCAGCGAACCAAATTCCCGTTATAGGTAAGTTCATCTTTGACCGCGTCATAGGTCATCCCGTATTGTTCATAAGGTGCAAACATTTTTTCTTTGTCTGCGGCGGAGAGTGCCGAGCTGTCCTCGCTGTTTCCCAGCGCCTCAGAACCGCCAAGAGGTTGACTGATTTCTTCCTTGATAACGGGATTACCTTGTTCCTGGCTGTTCTGTGGTGTCGTACTGCATCCAGCCAAACAGCCTAACAAGAGCATGGACGCAGCGCATAATGCCATTCTTCTCATAGTGTTTACCAATCCTTTCTTTGAATGTACCCCAAGTATAGCAAAGCATTTTGGGATACCTTTGGGATTAGTTTGTGATTTATGTGTAGTTAAAAAAAGCGGCAGGTTGTTCACCTGCCGCTGATTGTCCGCTAAATCGTGAAGAAGAATTTAACACCGTTTTCTGTGTTGCAAGCCTCACAATAGCTGTTATGTTGTTGTAAAATTCTTTGAACCATATAAAGCCCTAAGCCGCTACCGCCTGTTCTTCTACTGCGGGATTGCTCCATACGATAAAAAGCGTCAAACAATTTGGGAATATCATCTTCTGGTATATGTGTACCTGTGTTCTCTACGGAGAACAAAAAGCGTCCGTTGGTATTTTGTAAAATAATATCAACGCTTGCTCCATGCGGCGAATACTTTACAGCATTTGAAATCAAATTGGAGAACACCTTTTCAATCAGTAATTTGTTCCCATTGATAAAAGCGGGAGACTGTATATCAAGATGTATTTGTAGCTCTTTTGTTGCCACTAAATCATCAATCTCCCTCAAATAGCCATGTATCATGGGAGCGCAATCAAAATGCTCCATTTTGAAATCGACATTGGTTTCCAGCCTTGAAATCGTTAATATTTCCTGCACCATCGTTTCAAGCGTAGCTGCAACTTCCAAGGATCGGGCAAGATACTTTTCGTGGTCTTTATATGCCCCTATACCCAATAGCATCCCCTCTAATTGACCCTTGATAATGGTGATAGGGGTTTTCAGTTCATGGGAAGCGGAAGAAAAGAAATCCTGTTGTGCCCGTTCCAGCGCCTTTTGATGTTCAATATCCTTTTGGAGCTGGAGATTTGCACTTTGCAACTCCTCCAAGGTAGCAGATAGTTTCCGGGACAGCGTATTCAAGCTATTCTCCAGTACACCCAGCTCGTCAGAACGGCGTTCCTCAAGTTGCCATTCCAGCCGCATATCAGACATTTCTTTAGAAATCCGACTGATTTTTAATACCGGGTTTGTAATAATACGAGAATACACCCAAGCAGTTGCCAACGATACAAGGAGAATAACGCAAAACAAAATCGGTAATACGCTTACAAATGATTGCCGCAGTTCTGCGATTTGAGAGGCTTCTCCATAAACTGTTAAAATATATTGGCTATTATCATCTGCAAATGAGAAGTAATAGCTGTTGGATATAATCGGCGCACTTTCATAAGATGCTCCGCCAAGAGCCTCCCCGGTGATCCCATCGTTAAAGCTATTTTGGTTAGACGGTGTTTCCACCAGAACACCATCAGCAGTATAAAGCTCCACCATGCTAATTGTCGTGTTTTGAAGAAACTGATCAAAAAGTCCGCCGCTATCCTGCATACGGATATGTTCTAATTCATAAATAAAGTCGCTTGTCTGTTCATCTAATGCCGCATTGAGATTGTTAGAATAGGTTTGAGGCATATACCAAGCCAAAACGCCATAGACAAGAAAGCTCACGCAGAGCAAAACTGCCACAGTCAGAATAAAGACTTTAGCAAACAGACTGCCTTTAATTCTCTTTATCAACTTTATATCCCACCCCTCTGATTGTTTGAATGAAATCTATTCCCAATTTTTTTCGTAGATTTTTGATATGGGTATCAACAACACGCTCGTCCCCATAAAAATCATATCGCCACAGCTTATCCAACAAGTTCTGCCGGGTCAATATCCGGCCCTGATGGGTCAGCAGTTCCCGCAGTATTTCAAATTCCTTTTGTGTCAGTTCAAAATTAGCTCCGTCCACGGTGGCGGTGTAGCTGTCACAGTTCAAAAGCAAATTGCCATAAGTAATGATTTGATACTTTTCATCTGTTTCCCGGTTACTGCGCCGAAGTACAGCCGCAATTTTGCGGAGCAGGACAGGCATAGAAAACGGTTTTGTGATGTAGTCATCCACCTGCAAATCCAATCCTTTAATCTGATCTTCTTCTCCGCTTAATGCGGTTAGCATAATGATAGGAACATCAGATTGCTTGCGTATCAATTCACAGACACCGTAACCGTCAATTTTGGGGAGCATAATGTCCAATACAATCAAGTCATATCGTTGGCCTGCAAATAAAGAGAGTGCCTCGACACCATCATTTGCAACAGCTACTTCATATCCTGCTTCTTGTAAAAAATTCTGTAAAAGTTCTTGAATATCAAAATCGTCCTCAACGACTAAAATCCTTTGCATGGTAACACCTCCAAAGATAGCGTATCATAGATTTTTGTGATTAAAGTGTAGTTTTCAAATTTTCTTTCTGTTATTATACCTTGGCCGTGTAACATCGGCAACCTTGTCAGCGGACAATAAAATACTACTAAAACATAAAACTGTGTTTCGTTCTCATAGTCAAACCCGAAATGTAAAATAATATAGGGGTGATATGAGAATGTACCAAGACACCAGGCGGCTTGACTTCCACGCATTAGGCCGGGAGATCAAGCGCAAAAGAGAAGCCAAAGGCTGGACACAGGAATACCTTGCACAGCTCGTAGATCGTACCCCTCGTTCCATCATGTATTTTGAGAACCGGGGCCAGCATCCGAGCCTGAACACCTTTTACCAAATCGTCACCCTGTTGGACATTTCCGTAGACCAATTCTTTTATCCTGACAGACAGAACGGCGAAAGCGACTGCCGCCAGCATATTGACAGGCTACTCAATACAATGGACGAAAAGGAATTGACGGTCATGGAGGCCACAGCAGAGGGACTACAAAAAGCCAGAGAAACGGAGGTCAAGTAAGAGGGCCTTCGTTTTTCTCGTTTTTAGGGGGCTTTTCGGGGGTGCCGCTAAATGGCAAGCAATTCGGGTGTGGCCACACTCCGAAATTTTTGCTGGCCGCAGGCCCGCAAAAATGCTTGTTGGGGAGCTCCCCAAACCCGCTGGACTTCGGGACAAATTGTCCCAAAGTTCCGGCGCTATGCGCCTGTTGTCTGCGGCCTGTCGCTATCGCTCCTGGGCCTTATTTTCCCGCCCGTCTGTCACGCCGAGCAGATGATCTATGTTCGCTTTGACCGCCACAGCCTGCCGCATATCCGCCTGGGCCTTGCGGTATTCCGCATAGAGGGCTTTTTTCTTTCCCGCCAATTCCTGGCGGGACTTTTTCATATCCGCCATCTTTGGCAATTTTGCACCGTCCAAAAGCTCATTCATAGTGACCCGGGCCGCCCGGTAAGCGGCAAGCTCCGCCTCATGCTCCGACAGATATTTTTTACTGTACCGGGCCGCCTTGTAACCGTCAAACACAGGCCGAGTTTTTGCGTAGTCCACAGTAGCCGCCATGAGCCCGAAGGTCTTTTCCAGCTCCGCCTCCGTTTGCCGCAATTCCTCGGACAGCGTGTGAAAACGCTCTACTGCCTTTTCTGTACTGGCCGCCAGCGCCTCATAGTCCATCAAATCATTTTCCCGCAGGTACTGGAGCGCAGCAGCCATCTGTTTCAGATTGTAAACCTTGGCCCACCGTTCATAGGCCGGGCCCTTGCCCTGTGCCATGCGCTCTTGAATGTCTATAATCAGATTAACACGCCGGGCAGGAGCCGGAGCCTCCTGCGGGAGCTCCGGGATCGGACGCTCCCCGGCAATCATAGCCCGGATGTCCTCGGGATCAAAACCATCCCCGAGGGTAGATGCCCGCAGGCGGGTGGGCTTATCCTGTCCGGGAGCAAGAAAGGAGATCACACCGCCACGGCCATGCTTTACCAGAAAGCCGGTCTCCTCCATGAGCCTCAGAAACGCCGGAAAATCGGCGGGCTGTTTTTTCAGAGCCTCCACGATGGCCAGCCGCACCCGCTGTTTTGCAGAGGGCGGCTTTTCCCCAATCCACTGGCCATAATGGAGATACCGGCCCTTGCTGTGCTGTTTTGGATTTTGGATCACAGAGAGGTCATGCTCAACGCACACCCGGTCAGAGAGCCGCCGCAGAGCAAAGCTGGAGCCGATAAAATTATGGAACTTCCGGGAGCGGTCAAAGGCCGTTGAATTGAAATAAATGTGATTGTGGAGGTGGCTCTTGTCTGTGTGGGTGCAGACAAAAAACTGATACTTTCCCTTTGTCCAGCGCATGGCTGTTTCATAGCCGATCTGGTTGGCCTCCTCTGCTGTTACTTCGCCGGGTGGGAACGCCTGCCGGATTTGAAAAAACAGGGCTCCACGCTCTACGGCCCGGCCCATTTCCGCCTGGTACTGGCTCTTTACCAGCAGAAACTCAGCGGGAGCCGTGGCCGGATCGCAGAGGTATGAGGACAGGGCTCCCAGCTTTTTCGGATTAAGCCCATAGTTAAAGCGTTCCTCCATTGTCTGGACAGCGCCTTTCCCAGCCGCCACCTTGTAGGGCCGGATATAAGTTGTAGCCGTGAGCACACCTCCTTCCAAAAGAAAACGGCGGCTGTCCGTCCAGCCGCCGCAGGGGGCTTCGGGACAAATTGTCCCAAAGCGTTATCCTGTGATAAAACTCTTTAGCGAGTAGTTGAGACTGTCCAGCTTGTCAATGAGCCACTCCGCCACAGCGGGCAGGCCGAAGGGCGAAACAGCAAAGGCGATCACAAGCCCCTGTATGCCCCAGCGATCCCCCGTGAATAAAGCAAACAGGGCTTCGATCAGACAGAGAAAGGACAGGGCGCAGAACACCCATGACGCAAAGGAAAAAGCAAAATTCAATACTGCCACAAGGAGCGTGAGGGCCAGAACAAAGGGGGCCGCTAAAAGTTTCAGAATGATCCGCATCGCTTGATACCTCCTTGAAAAGTGTGGTTTATGGTTCCTTACATGATAATTATACCTCTGTCCGGGAGGGACAACAAGGATGCCTCCGGCTTTCAGCACCACGGGACAAATTGTCCCGAAGTAGTGAAAACCGGGGAGCGGCATACGCCACTCCCCGGCAGGATCAGAGCTCCACTAATGCGGAGAGCTTTTTCAGCAGATCGGACAGCGGCCCCCACAGGGCGGCATAGTCCCGTTGCAGAGCGGCGATCTCCTCGGGGTAAATCCCACCGTAGGTATTCGCCTGGATCGCCACTTGATTGAGGTTGTTTGAGCACCGCCGCTGGAGCGATACCAGCTCCCGGACGGGCGAGAGGTCAACATGGAGCACATAGCCATTGAGGGCCATTTTCCGCATATAGGCCCCCATATTGCGGATGCCCGTCTCGGCCATGCGTTGTTGAATAAGGGCCTGCTCCTCCTCGGACACCATCACATGGAGATGGATCGGGCGACGGCGTTTCTTTGTCATCGTTCCTCCCGTTCCCGGCTCCGGCGCTTGTGGGGCGGTTCCTTAACCTTATCCAGCTCCTTTTCCTCCGGGGGTGGGGCCTGGTTATTGAGAACACCGTCCAGCATATTGTAATTGTGCTCGGTGGCGATCTCCGCACTTTTCATCGGGTTATATCTTTCTTCCATACAATTCCTCCTATCGGCCCCGGTCGGGGGCCTTTTTCTTATGGATGGGATCGCCCTGGCTGGCTTCGGCCAGAGCTCCGGCCTCTTTCATCTGCTGGGCAATCGAGAGGGGCCTGTCATCGTTTTTTCGGGATAATTCAGAAATGACGGGGGCAGGACGGAGCTCATAGTCAGACGCCTCCTTTTCGGTCAGCGGTCTTGTATAAGTCAGATGCCCCCATGCCAGAAATGCGCCGCCCTCCACCGGGATGCGACGGTCATAGTTGACGATCTCATCCGGGGCATTGTGGGGCGGTTTGGGGAATGTCCCGATGTCCACAGGCCGCTGGGTAGAGTAATATTTGTAAAGGCCGGGGGCCTCGGTCTGCACGATCCCCACATGGTAAAGCCGCTGATAGTCCTTTACCCGGTCTGAAAAATCCTGTTCCATAGCGGCCAGATCGTTGCCGTAATGTCCCCATTCATACTGCCGCTGGCCGTTCTTATCATCGTAACAGGCCCATGTGACATAGGGGGATGGAGCTGTGGGATGATGCCCCAGCGCAAAGCCCCTGCCATTTTCCAGCATCACAGCCTTCAAAATGGAATAGCCTTGATTTTTGTCCACAAATACACCTCCTTCATCGTGTCACATCCTTTTCCGTTTTCCGGGCAAAGGGCTGGAGCTGGTAAGGGCTCTGCCCATCCTCCGGGCGCAAAAATTCCATCCGGCCCGCCGCATAGATGGCATTTTTCGTAAGCTGTCTCTGCCATGCTCCCTGGCTGGGAGCCCACTTAAAACCGTTGCTTTTCAGTTCCCGCCGCTGTTCCTCCGATGGCTTTTCCTCAAAAAAGAGCTGCAAGCGGTTTTCTCCTTCGTTGATTTCCGCCCGTCCCCCGGGAAAGGCCCAGCCCGCATATTCCGACTGGCTTTTCAAATCCTCAATGCGCTGGCGTGTGCGGCGGATGTTGGCGTTGTTGTTGGTAAGCAGATAGGACGGATAGGGTACGGGATTTTTGCGCCAGTCGGATGCCATAGAGGACTGGAGCTTTCCAATTTCCTCGGCGGACAGGACGGGACAGCCCTCCAGCGTTTTATGCTTGCGGTAGTAGGCATTGACGGTTTTCATTTCCTCCTGCATGGCCTCCAGCCCTGCCAGCTTCGCCTCCAGCTTTTCCACGGCCCGGTCATCGTCTGCGCTGATCCCGCCCATACCTGTTGAGCGCACCTTATCCAGCAGGCCCTCGATCTGCATATATTCGCCCATATTCTTATCCCGGGCGGCGTTCTGCTTTTCCTTTTTCCGCACCGGGAAGTTGGAGCCTCCGGCGATGAGGATGGAGGGTACACGGGCATCTATGAGATTGCACTGGTTGATGTTCTCCGCCAGCTTGCGGGCATAGCGGTCTATGAGCCCGTCAATCTTTTCGTGGTACATGGGATCGACACGCCCTTTCTGCTGTTTCCCGAGGGTATAGGCCCGATCAACCATTTCACGGTAAGCGGCGGTGGCGGAGCCGGGAACATAGTCGGAAAAGCTGTTGGCGTTTTTGGCACGCCGGGCGGCCTCCTCATTGATGGGGTAATATTTCGGCATAATTCCTCCTCTCAGAAAGCGGGTACTTCGGGACAAATTGTCCCAAAGTCCCGCTGTATGGATGTTGACAGCATCAGGGCAAACGGGGCCATACCGTAGAATGATACGGCAGGCCAACGAAATGGCCCCGGAAAGCCTTGCTATAAGCGGATTTTGCAGGCCCTAATTGTCAACGGATGCACCCCGCTTTTTCCGCATATATTCCCGTTGCTGGCGGCGGTGGGCTTTCTTTGCACAGGCCGCCGAGCAGTACGCCTGCCGCCTGTCCGGGGGAACAGGCCCGCCGCATACCGGGCATATCTTAAAATCCGGCCTTGGGCCCTCGCTCATAAGGGACGCTTCCAGCGCCGGATCAAGGGGCAGGACGGACTCCCGGAAATAGCGGCAGTATGATCCCGTCCAGCATTTACCCAGCATATAGCAATCGCTATCCAGCGGCAGGCATCCGTATTCCCGGTCATAGTTGGCGCACCATGTTACCACAAGAGAGCGGATCGCTGTCTTTTCCTTGCGTGTCAGTTCACGGGACAATCCATCACCTCCCGCCAGCCACGGCCTTCAAAAGCTCCTTGTAGCAGGACACACAGGCGATCCCCCGCCAGTAACAGCAGCCACAACAGGCGGAGCCCCTGGGCGGCCTGTTCTCGGCGGGAGCCTGGGGACGGGGTTTTTCTTTCATCATTCGTTCAAAGGGACTGCTGGTAAAATTCATCTGATTTCCTCCTTTTCTTCGGTTTCGTCCTCCTCGTCCCACGGGGGGCCGTCATGTTCAAACTCGTCATAGTCCTGGTACTCCCCGCCATCGTCCTCCTCGGGCTGGTCAGCTTGCTGGTGTTTCGGACGGTAAATCTTGAAATACCATGCGGCCCCGCCGCCGATACCCATGACAGCCAGCACCAAAAGGATCATCCCGGCGTTGCCCGGCTTCTCGGGTTCCGGCTCAGGCTCCGGGGCAGGCTCTGACTCCGGCTCTGCGCCTACGCATTTCCCCATATTGACAGAGCATACCGGGCAGTCGGTATTGACAGCCCCCGCCACACATTTCTCCGGACAGGAGCAGACCGCCTGTTCCACGCCAGCGGCCTCGGCTGCGGCCAGCAGATCCCCCTCATCCACAACGCTGAAAAAGTAGGTTTCATACTGTTCGCCTTCCTCGTCCACGGGCTTGTCGTAATCAATGACAATGTAAAAGGTATTGCCGCCGCTGGTCTGAACGGTAATAAACTGCTTGTTGGTGTGCTCGTCATAGAGCAGATCACGGGTTACAAGGTTTCCCTCCTCAGAAAAGCCCTCGCCCAGCGTAATAGTCGGCTCCGGGGCCGGGGTTTCCATTGTGGGATCGCCGTAGTCCTCGCCCTCGCCGCCGCCTGCGTAGGCATAGGCGGGAACGCTAAAGCCGCATAACAAAACAGCGGCACAAAGCGCCGCTGTCAAAACTTGAAACCGTTTCATATTCAGTTTTCCTCCTTTTCCTTATCCTCGGACTTCGGGACACTTTGTCCCAAAGCCCCGCCGCCTTTCAGCTTTTCAAACAGCAGGGGCAGCTCCGCAAGGGGGATGCTCATGCCACGCACGATGTCCACGATCTCGCTGTTTTCCGCCTCCAGCTTTTTCTGCTCCAGCTCCTTGAGCCGGGCTTGCTGTTCGCTGATTTTGGCCTTGACCTTATCAATCTCGGCTTGGATTTTCATGCTTTTTGCTGTTGCCACAAATGACCTCCAATCATGGTAAACGCCCGTAGGCGTAAAAATGAGACTGCCAGTAGCTTGTATTTAAGTTTGCGTATCCGATGGGATCGCCACAATGGAGCATCCGCCCATCGCCTACATAAATCCCACAGTGGCTCACGCCCGGGGTAGCATAGGTTCCCTTGAAAAACACAAGGTCACCGGGCCTTGGGGAGCTGGTCGGAGTGCAGATGTTGTAAAGCCCCTGCGCCCCAAGGCGGCCCACATTCCAGCCGGAATGATTGATCACCCATGACACATAGCCGGAGCAGTCAAAGGATGTAGACGGGCTGGAGCCGCCCCACACATAGGGATAGCCGATGTATTTCTCTGCCTCCGAGAAAATAGCGGCGAATGTTTCATCGTCCAGATATTCCCCCGGAACCTCATAGCCCTCCGGCGGGTTGGTAATGTATTTGTCCACATAGGGAGAGTCGGGAAACAGGTCGGGACGGTTGCCGAGGGTGGACATATAGATGGAATACCGGGACATCTGTTCTTCGCTCAACAGGGAAACAGGCAGGTGGGACAGGTTTTTGTTTTCCAGCGTCACATAGCAGATGTACCACGAATAGGGTTCATCGTCGCTGTCATAGCGTGTCTCCACCTCCACACGCTCCGTCAGAATATACTGGCGGTCAAAGAGCATTTGCAGGGAGCCCTCCACCTGTGAAAGCGTCCATTCCCCCTCATGGAGTGCCGACAGCAGGGAAATGAGCACATAGGGATCGTGTTCGATCTCGTCCAGATCGAAGTGGTACTCATCATAATCATGGGTGCTTTCGTAAGTATCAAGGTAGGTTTGCAGTTCTGCCTCCAGCCCGGCATAAGCCGCCTCCGCCCCTAAAATCGCCTCATCCGCAGAGGGGTAAGTGGTGGCTCCCAGCGCCCCGGCTCCGGCGTTGCCGATGGACACCAGCGAGGACGAACAGGACTGGAGCAGGACGATCACAAGGACACAGGCCAGCGCCAGCAGGCATCCGACTGGATGGCGCTTCACAAACCCGGCGGCCCGGGCTGTCAGCTTTTCCGTGGCGGCGGCTGTTTTCCCGGCGGCTTTTGCGCTCTGTTTTGCGGCCTCCTTCGCCCGCTTCTGGTATTGCCTTCTAAGCCGCTGTTTCTGCCAGTACCGGGTAAAATAGTTTTTGGAAAGCTCCGGGTGCTCCTGTGCGGCGGTGTGGAAATGATAATCCGCCGCCGCTTTCTGATACCTGGCCTCGGCCCGGCTGGCCGCCCTTGCCGGATGCTCCCGGACTTTGCGCTTTACAAACCGGGAGCCATGCCGCAGGATAACCTCCCCGGCAAGCTCCGAACGGTGGGCCCCTTCCGTTCCTACATTTTCCTGCTCCACCTCGTAGAGCTTGCCATGCACAAAGCCGTGAACGCCCCATCCGGCGGCCCCCGCCGCCTTACGGATCGGGCCTTTTTGTTTGGGCGGCTTCTGCTTTGTCAGCTTTTCCCGGGCGGCTTCCCGTTTTTCGCCCCGCTTTTCCATGCGGAGCTTGGATGCCGCCGCCTGTTCCTGCTGGCTTTTCTGCCGAAATTTTGACTTTGGGACACTTTGTCCCGAAGTGCCAGACGCCCCGGGCTCCTGTTCAGAGCCAGCCCCAAAAGCAGAGCCCCCGGGCTCGGCAGCTCCGCCTCCGGGTTCCGTATGCGTTTGGGACTCCGGGCGTGGTTTATTCGGTTTTCGCTTCATTCTTCATATCCTCCGGTCGGGTGGTTAAGAGGTCATAGATTTCCCCCTTCGGGAACCGATCCACAAACGGGATGGTCACATTCCCGTAAAACAGCAGGCCCTCGCCGGAATTAGAGTGGGTAATGTAGGAAAGCTGATGCTCGGAAATACCGAGCTGTCTTGCCAAAATCGCCCGGTCGCTCTGAGCTTGCGAGAGCAAAATCATAAAATCGGTGTTATCCAGAATGTTCTCAATCTCCCGGCTGGCCAGAAGGTCTTTTACATTCTGCGTGAGGGCGCTGGGAACGCAGCCTTTCTTTCTCAGCATTTTCCACACCGCCACAAAATAGCTGGCGGTCAGCGGATCACGGAGCAGGACATGGAACTCATCGAAGTAGCACCATGTCGCCACGCCCTCCCGGAAGTTGGTATCTACCGCCTGGGACACAAATTCATTTGTGATGTGCATGGCGATCTTGCGGAGGTTTTCTCCCATGTTTTTCAGCACGATACACACCACCCGGCTGTCGGTTTTCACATTCGTGGGATGGTTAAACAGGTTGAGGGAGCCGGTGCAGTAGAGCTCAAGGGCAGTTGCCACACGCCGGGCCTCGGGCTCTGGCTGTTTTAAGAGCTCCTCATACAAGTCCTGCAAAAGCGGGGTTTTTCCTGTATCAAGCCCAAGGGCCTGTTCCCGGTACACCAGCCGCACACAGCGGTCAACAACTGTCTTTTCGATGGGCTGTAAGCCTTCCTTTCCGCCTACCACCAGCTCGCACAGGGAAAGCAGGAAATCCGCCTTCATGGAAAGAGGACTCTCCCCGGCGGCCATGTTAAGCTCCACATCCATCGGGTTTAGGTGGTGGGGGCTGTCCGGGGCAATCTCGATCACCTGTCCGCCCAGCCTGCGAACCAGCGGGGCATATTCACCCATCGGATCAACAATGATAATCCGATCCTGGGGAATGGTCAGAAAGACATTGAGCAGTTCCCGCTTTGCCGCAAAGGATTTTCCCGAGCCCGTAGAGCCGAGGTACATTCCGTTGGCCGACTTCAGCTTTTTGCGGTCAGCCATGATGACATTGTGGGAAAGGGCGTTCATGCCATAGTAGAGGGCCTGCCCGTCCATCCGCAGCTCCCTTGTCATAAAGGGGATAAAAATTGCCGTGGAGCTGGTTGTCATACCACGCTGGATCTCCACTTCGTTGTAGCCGAGAGCCAGCGAGGACACAAAGCCCTGCTCCTGTTGCCAGTCCAGCCGCTTGAGGGCGCAGTTGTATTTCTGTGCGATGCCGCCCACGGTAAACACATCGTTTTCCAGCCGCTGGCGGGTAGGGGCCATATTGACTACCGTAAAAGTCAAAAGGAACATTCTCTCGTTGCGGGACTGGAGGTCAGCAAGAAGCTCCGCCGCATCCTTGGAAAAGGTAATGAGGTCGGGCGGGAGAATGTCGGGATCGTACCCGGCCCGGACAGCCTTCCGCTGTTCCTCCACCTTCATTTTTCCGATGTCGGAGATTTTTCCCTTGATGGTTTTGATAGCCTTTAGCTGATCCACCGTCTGGATATGGAGGGTTACGGTCATTTCCGCATCCAGCTCCAGAATTTCCGCCAGCAGTTTATCCGAGAGCTCAGACGCTAAAATCTGCAAGTAGGAAACAGCGCCCCAATACTGGCCCACCCGGAACAGGCGGGAGTGCCGGAAGTCAAAGCTGTCCGGGGCGATATAGTCCTTGGTGCCGAGCCCCGTCTGCGGGATGTCCTTCCATGAAAAGCGGAACGGTTCCCGGTTGCCCGGATGCATCTGGCTGTGAAGCAGGGCCAGCCTTGCCCGCCCGTCCATCGGTTCACAGGGAACACCCAGCCGCTTAAAGTTGCCCATCACATCGGCCTCCACACGCTCCAGACGGGGCCGGGCCTCCACGATCCCTCCGGCTGGGATGCCGAAAGTAATGTACTTGGAGCGTTCAATCCCGTTGTTAGACCGGGCGATCTGGTTTTTCAGCATCCCGGTAAATTCCTCCCGGACGCTGTTAAAATCATCATCCACCTGGGGAATGTTTACCTTATAGCGGCTCCGGGAGTGGGAGCGGCGGTTGATAAAGGAAAGCTGGAACGGCAGGGAGCTGTCAAAGTAGTTGAGAAATGAGCTCCAGCCGCCAAAGATTGCAGTCTGATCCTCGGTGGATGCCACGGAATAATTGATGTCCTCATATTCCACGGTCTTTGTGTAGAGCCCGCCGGGGAGCTTGCATACCCCGTCCGGGTGCATCGCCACATAGGGGATCGTCTGCTGGGCGGACAGGGCCGCCCTGTTTTTAGCCTTTGCGGTTTTTCTTCCGCTGGTTTGATTTGCCTTTCGCAATCGCATCCTCCTTTCTCACAGCGCCCCGTCCGGCAAAGGGGGCGTAAATGTTTTGTGTCTGATAGGGCCTGACTCCGGGCCGCAGAAACCGGGCCCGTATGATGTTTTTCAGCACCTTTTCCGCCGGGAGCCCGTCTTTTTCATACATGGCCAGAAGAAACGCCGGGAGCATCACGGCCAACATAAGGAACATGGCCCCGGTATTACCGATAGATCCTCGGGCCAGCAGATAGGACGGGATGCCTACCGCCGCCGCACAGCCAAAACAGATGAGCTGGCGCTTGGTAAGGTTTAGGGCCATTTTGGTTTTTACTTTTGACAGGTCGTTGGGTACATTCACATAGGGCATGGATCAGCCTCCTTTCCGGCCCCTTTAACCTCGGGACACTTTGTCCCAAAGTCCGGGATCGTGCTTTTCACTTCATTTCCCCACACCTCCCAGCCGGGCGGGGACTGTCTGGCAAAGAGCTCCACCCGGGGCAGGTCGCCCATAAGGGCCACGATCTTTTCCCGGGCCTCGTCCGGCTTTTTGCTGTGGGCTTCAATCGGGGAAATGATAAACTGATGGATATTTGCCGCCTGCCGTTTGGGATGGCCCCTGGTAGCCAGCAGGCAGATCTCCGCATTTCCCCTCGTCCAGAAGCCAAGGCCATAAAACCAACTGTCCGCCTTTTTATTCTTTTTCAGCCAGACAAAGGCCACCGACTTATAGCGGAAGCCCCACGCCTCTATGAGCCGCAGGGCCTCCGGGAGCTGGGGGAAAGTCGCCCACAAAAAAAGTGCGCTGTCCGGGGCGGCCAGATCAGCCACCGGGAGCGCACACAGCTCGTCAATCCCCATTGTGGGATAATGGTTTTCTGCCGCCCCCTGTACCTTACTGCGCTGGTACTGCCAAGGGGGATCGGCGTAAATGATAGAATAGTTTCCGATAGTCATACTCCTTTCTGCCCGGCTTTGACCGCCTCAGTAGCCAGCCGGATGCGTTCTGTAGCCGGGGCGTAAAAGGCTGGGGCGGTTTCAAAGCATACAAAGCGGCGGCGCGTATTGACAGCAGCCACAGCAGTCGTGCCGGAGCCAGCGCAGATGTCTGCCACCAGCTCCCCGGGCCGGGTATAGGTTCTGATGAGATACTCGCACAGTTCCACGGGTTTCTGCGTGGGGTGGACGGTACGCTGTACGGAAGAAAAGGCCAGCAGGTTTCCGGGGAAACGAAGGCCATCCTCTGATCCGCTGCTGGAACGCAGGAATTTTCCATAGTTGGGGCTGTTGTCCCCTGTCCGGGAAATTTTCTTATAGGGCTTGCCCTGTTCAAACTGCGGATCGTAATAGGGCAATTTTTGATAAAACACCAGAATGTTTTCCGTCCGCTTTAAGGGAGCCCGCCTTGCATTGAGAAAGCCAGTACACCTGCTTTTGTACCACACCCATTCATAGCGGAGCATAGAGAGGTTGGATGCCCCCAGCACCTTATCATAGGGACATTGTGCGAAAAACAGCACTGCGCCATCCGGCTTGACCGCCCACTTGACCGCCTCCCACAGCTCCGGGAGCGGGAGCGGCACATCCCAAAAGTTCCGGGTAGTGCCATAGGGCGGATCGGTAAGGAGCATATCAACCGAGTGCTTCGGCAAAGAGCGCAGCCCTTCAATCCCGTCCATCAAAAACAGCCCCTCCGGGCAGGCTGGAGACTTCGGGACAATTTGTCTCGAGGTCACATCACCTGTCATCCCGGGCCTCCTTTTTCTTTGCCGGGGCGGTTCGGGCGGCATTTTCCTTCCCGGCCTCCCTTGCGGCCTGTGCCATCTGCTCCTTGATCGGGGTGGGGCGGACTGCCTCGGCCCGGGCGATGAGCTTTTCCACCGCTGAATGGTACGCCTGGGCTCCCGCCGCATTGAGTCGCTCCTGGGTGGCCCGGTCATTGATCCGCACTGTGGAGCGGTAGCCCGTCCTGCTGGTGGGATCGGGTTTGCTGGGAGCCCCGAGGAAAATCCCGTTCTTACCATCCACCACCTTGAAATCGTCAATCACTACACTGCCATAGTTGACGCTGGCAAAGCCGATGAGCTTGCCCTGGGGCTCAATCGGGCGAACCGTGACTTCGATGGGAACAGCGGCCTCCTGCAAAATTGCGTCCGTCCGCAGCTTAACAGCCTCGTCCACCGTCACGCCTTTTACCTCGGCCAGTTCCGCAATCGGCGCATCGAACAGCCAGCGCCGCTCCTCGGCGGCGATCTGTTCCGGGGTTAATATGACATCCTTATCCAAAATCATTTCCTCCTTTCCCGGCCTCGGGACAAATTGTCCCGAAGTCCGTCCGTTTAATGCGCCCCGAAGATGCGCTGGGCGATGCCGCCTGTCTTAAACAGCATGAAGCACAAAAGAACCGTATAGCCTACGGTTCCCCATATCGCTCCAATCGGATCGCCGCCTGTGGCGATGCCCTGGACGAGCACCGCATAGATCGCAACACAGACCAGTATGAGCATCCCTTGAAAGCCCACGGCGAACAGGGATTTTAGGTAGTTCTGCCCTGTGCCGCCCAGCTCCCGGTTGGAAAGCGTGGCAACGGGGAGAGGGGCCAGACTGGTCATTAAATATATTTCAATCATTCTTCCGTACACCAGAACGAAAATGATGATCCCCATGATCTGCATGGTCAGCCCGATCACAGAGGACTGGAGCCACAGGCCAAGGAGCGGCCCCAAGTCCATGCCCTCCAGCGTGGTTTCCAGCTCCGTCAGCATATCCGGCGTAATGTCGGTGGAGCCTTGGATGAGCCCCGCCGCATCCGCAATCACGCTCTGCGACACATCGAACACCGCCATGACAATATTAAAGGTGTTGGAAAGAATGAGGATGGCACAAGCGGTTTTGAATACCCATTTGTAGATATTCGCCACATCAAACTCGTGCATATTGTTCTTTTCCAAAAGCATCTGTATCAGCTCGTAGGTGGCAACAAAGGTCAGCACCAATCCGGCAATCGGCAGGATCACCGTTTCGGAAAGCTGGCGGATAAGGGAGAAAACCCCGGCGTTCCATGCCGCCGGGGTAGTCCCTACCTGTACCGCAATCTCTCCGACTTTGGCATTGACGGTATCAAAGAGCCCTTCGAGGTTCCCCATGATACCGCTGATCAACAGCTCTTTCAGCCAGTTCGTGAGCCAGTCGGTGAGAAAATCCATAAGCCCTCCTTAGAACAAGCCAGACAGCAGGGGGATCAGCGTGGTTCCCAAAAGGATGATGCCGCCGCCAGCCATGAGCTGCTTCATGCCCTGGCTCTTGGAACCTGGGTTGTCCGATCCATAGCCCTCCAGCAGATTGACAACGCCCCACACGCCAAGTCCAGCGCCGAGGGCTACAACAAGAGTCTGCAAAGTATCAATAGCGGAAGTGAAAAACTGCATAGAGCCTCCTTTTCTCCGGGGTATTCCCGGCCATGAAAAAAGCCGCCATTTCTGGCGGCAGGTTACATACTTCGGGACACTTTGTCCCAAAGCCCTATTTATGCAAAGGCGTCCGGATCGTCGATGTCATCATAATTGAGGATGTCCTCGTCCTCGCTTGTGAGCCCATCGTCCGGCACAGCCACGGCATACACCTCACACAGCTCGTCCGGCCCGGGCCGCCTTTTGCGGTTAATGAGCCTGTCGAGATCAAAGGCGTTTTTCTTTTTGTCGGCTTCAGCCGTATATCGGTAGTTCGGGTGCTTTTTCAAATCGTATTTCGGGGAATAGAACGGGGGCAGGCCCCGAAGCTGTAAAATGCACTTATCCCCGGGCATGGTCGCCAGTTCGCTGGATGTCATCAGCTCCCGGCCCAGCCGCTGGTTATTTTGACTGTAGCTTTCCGACTGGCCACGGGAGCGGCTGTCCGTCTGCATGGAGATGGTAGCCTTACCCAGCCAGTTCTCGGATATTTCCTTGATGGTGCTGGCCTCCCGGCCTCCGAGAAATATCACGCTGTCCATATTTCCCAAAATGGTTTCGGCGTGTTTATCGTAAATCGCCTTACACTGAGCCAACTGCTGATAGAACAGCGTCAAGCTGATTTCACGGGAACGGATGACAGCCACAATTTTTTCAAGCTGGGGAACCTGCCCTGTGTTGGCGGCCTCGTCCCACAGCACCCGTACATGATGGGGCAGGCGGCCTCCGTGAACATTGTCGGCCCTCTCGCACAGCAGATTGAACATCTGCGAAAAGGCCAGAGCCACAAGGAAATTATAGGTTTGCGTAGTGTCCGAGATGATAAAGAACACCGCCGTTTTTCGATCCCCGATGCGGTCAAGCTCCAGCTCGTCATAGGCCATGACCTCCCGAAGCTGGGGGATGTCAAAGGGAGCCAGCCTTGCACCGCAGGAAATAAGGATCGACTTCGCTGTTTTGCCGCTGGCTAATTTGTACTTTTTATACTGCTTGACCGCAAAGCAATCCGGCTTTCGTTTTTCCAAGCCCGCAAACATATAGTCCACAGCGTTCATAAAATCCTCGTCATCCTCCTTGACCTCCATCCCGGAAATCATGTCAACCAATGTGTTCATGTTCCGATCCTCGGCGGGGCCCTCAAAAATGATATAGGCGATGAGGGCGCAGTAAAGCAGGGTTTCCGATTTTGTCCAGAACGGATCGCCTTCCTTGCCCTCGCCTTTAGTGTTGGAAATGAGAGCGTCCACAAATTTAAGGATGTCGGCTTCGTTGCGGATGTACGCCAGCGGGTTATAGTGCATGGATTTTGTGAAATCAATGGAATTGAACACCTTGATCCGATACCCACGCTTTTGCAGGAAGTGGCCCACCTGCCCGAGAACGCCTCCTTTGGGATCGACACACACATAGCTGCATCCGCCGTTTTTGTCTGCGCTGGCCTGCAAAATCTGCGGGGTAAGCCAGAACCGGGTTTTGCCGGAGCCGGACGAACCGATCACACAGGCATTGAGGTTGCGGGCGTTGGCCGGATTTTTCGGCCGGGTATTCATGGTAAGGAACTCCGTCCCGGTCAGAATGATGTTGTTTTCAAACTTTGGATCTACGAAAGGGGCTATATCTTTCGGACAGCCCCAACGGGCTGATCCATACTCCTCATCCCGCCGAAATTTTTTGGCGTTTTTGCTTTTCACATAGACCATCACCCGGAACGCCACAGCCCCTACAATGCCAACGAGCCAGTCAAAGGGAGCAAGCCCCGGGGCAAAGTCGGCAAAGGCCGGGCCAATGGTCTGGCCCAACCCCATGAGCTTATGAGCAAAATCCGCACCCGCCGCCAGACGGTAGGCCGTCCCCAGCTTGAGAAAGGCCCACAGGACAAACAGATACGGGATGTTGGGAATAAGGTATTTTTTGATGCTATCGTTCTTCACGAACCACCTCCTTTGACCGTTCCTGTGTTTTGGGCGGTTCCTTTACAAGCTGTTTCGCCGCTTTTTTGAGTTGTTCCCGGATGGGGATGCGGCTGGATTTTGACTGTTCCAGAAGCCTGCGGGAGTACCGCTCAAAACAGGCGGTAATTGCATCCGCCTGTCCCGCCTTGAAAAACAGCAGGTATTTGTCCGGCCCGGTTTTGTAAAAGGCATAGTCCACATTAAAACGGCGGGCCATACGGTCAAAGAGCTTCGGGGCCTCCACCTCGATGCTGTTCACATTTTCGCCGTGAGCCATGAGCTTTTTCACGCTCTGCCTGCCGTGGGGCCTTTGGGCTTTCTTATGCCGTTTGGCGATCTGGCGGCCCGCCGCCCGGAGCACATAGGCCAGCCCCCGGGCTGTCAGTTTGCTGGCCCGGACAGAAATCGCTATGGAGCTCCGGGAAATTTCTTCATCAATCAGTTACACCGCCTCCTTTCGCCTTGGGACAAATTGTCTCGAAGTCCCGTTACCGTTCCTCATGGTGTTTTTCAGCCAGCCGCCGGAACCCCTCCTTTGAGGAACCGTCAATAATTTCTTGATAAGCGGCCATCTGCTCCCGGATCGAAAGCTGGGGGTAAGCAAAAACCCTGTGTCCAGCGGGGATGTCCTGGGGGCCGTGGTAGACCTCCCGGAAATCGTCACTCACCTTCGTCACATAGCCGCCCGGTGCAAAGTGTCCGTTTTCGTTGATGGAAATGTCCCGCCCGTATGCTTCAAAGTCAAAGTAGGGTTTTATATTGTCCGGCACTTCGAGACTTTCCATATCCTCCACATAAAGGCGGCCCAGCATTTCCTCATTGTCCACACCGGGATGCAGGTCGTAGCAGTCCAGATTTTGCGTAAGGTTGATCAAGTCCTGCACCGAGCCACAATGCTGGTCGCTGTCCATAACCGCCTCCAGCGTTTCCCGTTCTGATGGGGAGAGCTCCTTCAGCAGATGGGCCAGGTGGTTGAGCTCGTCAATGTTTTCATACTCGCCCAGATAGTCATAAAGGCCGAGAATGTCGCTGTCAAAGGAGATAATAAAGTATTCCTGGCAGCGCACCCCGTCCACGCCGATCCGCTTTAAGAGGGACTGCACCTCCTCCGTGTTGGTGGGGAAATGCAGCGTTTCCCCCACCAGATGCCCCGCACTGTAAAGGGCAGGATTTGAAATGAAAGCCTCAAAAACAGACTCCATCAGCGTTTGCCCTGTCCCTTGACGGTCAGGATGCCCTCAAGGGTGGTGGCGGTAATTCCCAGCCGCTGGGCCACGGCAATATCATTTTTCATGGCCTCGGTCATGGTGTGGCCGCAGACCACCAGCACATGGGAGCGGCGGAGCAGGTCACGGCCCATGTCGATGCCGCTTTTATGCTCCTCGGGTACTGCGTCATTGAGAAACAGGGGCAGATAAAGGGGCGGGCAGATTGGGGAAAAGCCTGCCTCATAAACCGCCCGGCAGTAGCGGGCGGCCTGTTCTGCGTTTTCACTGTCGCCGCTCAACCATGCGGCGGTAATGTATGCAAGGGGACGCTTCATAGTCAATACCTCCGATATTTTAATAAGAAAGTTCAACCCAATCCCCCCGCCCTTTCCCAATCATGGGAAAGGGGGCGGCTCTGGAGGATATACCCCCGCCGCTTGCCGGGGAAATAGCACAGCCGGGGCAGACCGTCAAGGGCAGGCCGCCGTAAAACGGCGGTGCGATGCACCCTTGACAGCCCGCTCCCGGCTGTACGAAAAAACAGGCGGCGACGGGGGATATATACCACCAGAGCCATGATGCGGAGGGCAGGGCCCTCGGGACAAAATGTCTCGAAGTGGTTACTTGTCCTGCTCCATCTTTTTCGGAGCCTTCGCCAGTTCGGGCGGCTGTTTCTCTTTCCACTCGTCCAGCAAAGTCATGATCTGCTCCTTCATTTTGGCGGGAGTGGCTTCCTTGCCAAAATACTTTTCCAGTTCAGCGGTAGAAATAATCACGCCTCGATCCTCCTTTTTCTTTTCTGATAAGATGCCATCAATGACATCACCATTGAGTTTCCCGTCCTTGTCCAGCTCCCGGAGCTTTTTCGCCTGGGCCAGAGAGGGGGATGCCTGTTCTCCGTCAATGGAAACAGCGATCAGCCGCTGGTTTTTGGGGCGGATATAGGAAATCTCCACAGCGGGCATAAAGCCCATTTTTTTATCGTCCACCTTGTCCAGCAGTTCCGGCACAAGGGAGTTCAGCCGCAGATAACGCATGACCTTTTTATAGTTCATGTCGTGCGCCTCGCCCACGATCTCAACGGAGCGTTTTCCAATATCGCCCTCGGCCACATTTTTCAGCCGCCCGCCCTGGTGCTTGATGTCCTCCACTTCCAGTTCCAACAGGGCGGCCAGTTCGCTGGGGAGCGTCTGATCCCTCTGCTTGTTGCTGTCCTTCATGGCCTGTACCGCCTCGTGGTCAGTCATTTCCCGGACGATAAAGGGCATTTCCTCCAGCCCGGCCAGCTCACAACCATGATGGCGGCGATGGCCTGCCACAATTTCATAACCCTTGCCATCCTTTTCCGGGCGGGCAAGACCGGGAACCATTACGCCGTTTGCCTTGATGGACGCTACCGTTTCCTGCATTTTGACATCGTCCCGCACCTTAAACGGGTGGGGGCGGAATGTGTGGAACGGATGCATTTCGGAAAGCTTCAGATAGACCAGCTTTCCTTCCTCCACAGGACGGGGCGGAGCGGCTGGCTCAGGCGGAGCCTGTTCCGGGGCCGGAGCCGCATTTTCGGGTGGGGCCTTTTCGGGTTCCGGGGCAGCTTTAACCTCCGCAGCCTTTTTCCCACTTCGGGACAATTTGTCTCGCTTAGTCGGCGTGGCCTCGCCGGGGGCCGCCTTATCCGCCTTGGGTGGGCGGCCCTTGCGGGGCTTCGCCGCCTCCTTGCCAGCAGGCTCCGCTTTTTCCTCTTTTGGGGGACGGCCCCGACGGGCCTTTTTAGGTTCATCATCCCCAGCGGTGGGAGGTTCCTCCTGCGTTTTCTCCTTCGGCTCTTTTGCCGCCTCCTCTTTTTCTACCTCGGCCCGGGCTGTCTGCCGCTTTTCATTCATCAGCTCATTGATTTTGTCAAAGGACACCACCACATCACCGGGCTCGGGCTGGGCAGGCCCCTCCTGCTGGGGTGTGGGAGCGGCAGTTTGTTCGGGAGCCGGAGCCTGGGGCTCGTCAACCGTAACAGGAGCGGGAGCCTCCGGGAGCTTCTCCTCACCGGGGCCTGTGTTCAATTTTTCATCTGCCATTCACTATCCTCCTTTTCGTGAAAGTTGCACAATTTTGCGGGTTAAATTTCTGTAATTATTTTTCCGCCTCCTTCCGGTCTATCCACGCAAAAAAGCCGCCCGATTTGAACGCCGGACGGCTTTTTGTGTAATGTGATAGATCAAATATTATTTTTTGTGGTTCGTAGGCTCCGAAAAGCCTTGTATTTACAGCGTTCCTAATAGGAAACAATCATATGAAATTATGATGGACAAGTACGATAAGGAAGAGATGCTCAGCGATGTACGGGAAGCCATGCTCTATCAACTCGGCGTGGATGTCTCCTGTGAAGAGTTGAATCACTTTTTCACCGGCAAGGGCAAAGCCGCACTATCTGGCTGTGCGGAGTGGCAGCAGTGCTTTGCAGTCGAAAAGATGCTGGAGTTCTATTATGTGCATGCGCGGGACGAGACTCTGGCTAAGCAGATCGAGACGATGACTATGCTGGCAAGCAGAGGTAACGAGCACCATGGCTAAGAATCAATTTATCCGCGCCCGCGTTGCCGGGTGGGAAAAGGACTGCATCCGCCGTAAGGCGGATGCAGCTCATATGACCGAGAGCGAGTTTGTGCGCCGGGCGGCTATGGATCGTGAGGTCACGGTCATTGAAGGTATGGATGAACTTCTGCGGGAGCTGCGCTATCAGGGAAATAACCTGAACCAGCTCACGGTCATGGCTCGGCAGGGGCGTATCACGCAGGTGAACTATGAACCCTTTACGGAGGTGTACCGGAACGCATGGCAAACATTAAATTCATTGCTGTCTCACGCAGTCTGAGCGGTATCCTGGACTATGTTACAAACCGTGAGAAAACGGTGGAGCGTCTCATATCCGGTGTCAACTGCATGGCTCAAACAGCTCAGGATGAATTCGAAGCGGTAAAGAAACAGTTCCGCAAAACAGATGGCCGCAGCTACTACCACATCGTCCAAGCCTTCGCCCCGGACGATCCGCTGGATTTTGATACAGCGCATGAGATCGGGTTGAAGTTTGCGGAATACTTCAAGGGCTACCAGTGCGTGGTGGTCACGCATATGAATACAGCGCACATCCACAATCACATCATCATGAACTCGGTAAATTTTGAAACCGGTCAGAAGTTTCATCAGAGCGCCAGGGAGATGCAGCAGGCAAAGGAGTACAGCAACCAACTCTGCCGGGAGTATGGCTTGTCCTTCACCGAGAGCAAGGCGGATCCGTTCCGTATTCCTGCTTGGAAGAAACGGCTGTGCCGTACCATTAAGGAAGCTATGGAGAACTGTGCTACCCGTAAGGAGTTCATCGCATTCATGGCGGAGTACGGCTACAAGGTGCGATGGGAGCCGAATCAAAAATACATCACCTACACCACACCGGAGAATGTCCGATGCAGAGACAATAAGCTCTTCGACCAGACGCTTCTGCGCAGCAGCATGGAAGCCTACTTCGATATGGGCGGCTGTGAGTATCTGGAAAGCCGCATCGATGCCACCGAGTACGGTGAACTCCTGCCTACGGTGGACGATGCCGTCTGCGGTTTGATCTCCATTCTGGATGCGATGAACACCGGCGACAATGACCGCTTCCATCTGGAAACACTGCATCACAGCAAGCAGGAGATCCGGCGTATTCTGGAACGCGGCGGCAAGATCGACCGCACGGTGGAATACGCTGTAGATAATGAAGAGGAACAATACGAGCAGTACCACGGGTTTTCTATGCGGATGTAATGACGAACAATTCCAAAGTTCTGATAGCTATTTCCGCAAAAGTGTGGTAGTTGTTTGTGTTGCAAAAAGAAAACGAATTCAAAGGAAGTGAAATGCATGGCAAAACGAAGACCGGCCGGCGACGGCATGGTGCGAAGGCGTGACGACGGCCGCTGGGAGGGCCGCATCGTCATCGGCCACAAGGAAAATGGCGAACCGCTGTTCCGTCACATCTACGCCAAGACGCAAAAGGCGCTGCTGGACAAACTCCATCAGAACATCGAGTGCTACCGTGATGTGGAGCTGACCGAGGACAGCCGCATGACGCTGAGCCAGTGGCTGGATCGCTGGCTCACAGAGTACAAGGCGGGTACGGTGCGCCCCGGTACCCTCGAGGGCTACCGCCGCTACATCGAATACTACATCAAGCCGCAGCTGGGCGACAAGCAGATCTCCCTCCTCTCCCAGCAGGACATCCAGCGGATGTACCGCCGCCTGAAAACGGAGGGGCGCATCCACGAGCATCCCGAGATGGGGCATCAGCTCTCCGACTCCATGGTGCGCCACATCCACTCCACGCTTCACGCCGCACTGAAAGACGCGGTGCAGGCGCATGTCATTCCCAGAAATCCCACCGAAGGTACAACGGCGCCCAAACCCAACTACAAGCCCAAGCGCATCCTGACCGGCGAGGAGCTGGATGCCTTCCGCGCGGTGGTGGAGCGGGACGAGGTGTGGCGGGACTTCTTCCAGACGGAGCTGATGACCGGCCTGCGCCGCGGCGAGATCTGCGGCCTACAATGGAGCGACTTCGATGGGAATACCGGTACGCTGAAGGTGGGCCGCACTCTCCACAGCCAGCGGAAGGGCGAGTATACCGTCGGTGAGACAAAGACCAATCAAGGTATGCGTACCATCATTCTGCCGCACAGCGTGGTGGACATCCTGCGGCGGCGAAAAGCGGATGCCATCAGCCAATGGATATTCCCTGATCCGGTGAAGCCGGAAGATCCCGTCGATCCCAACGCGGCGTATCGCCACATGAAGACGCTGCTCCAGCGGACGGGGCTGCCCAGTATTCGCTTCCACGATCTGCGCCACACCTTCGCCACCCATGCCCTCACCAGCGGCGTGGACGCCAAGACACTGTCCGGTATCCTGGGCCACACCAACGCCTCCTTCACGCTGGATACCTACACCCATGTCACCTCAGATATGCAAAAGCAGGCTTGCGGCATCGTAGGCGGCTTCATGGAGGATATTTTCGGAAAGGAGTTGAAACCGTGGCAAGAAAACGAAAAGCCGGAGACGGAACAGTAAGGCAGCGCAAGGACGGTCGGTGGGAAGGCCGCATCGTCATCGGCTATGACGATAACGGCTATCCCAAGACGAAAAATGTCCTTGCCAAAACGAAGAAGGAATGCGTCGAGAAGCTCCAGAAGCTCAAGGTGGATTGCGGCGGGCTGAAGCCCGAAAAAGTACGGTCTGAGATGCCCTTCGGGGACTGGCTGACATACTGGTATGAGAATCACTCCAAGCCTAAGATCCGCCCAACTACGCAGGAGACCTACGAGAGCCGCATCCGCCTGCATATCATTCCGGAGATTGGGGACATCCCGCTGAATAAGCTGACGCAGAACGACCTGCAGCAGTTCTACGGTCGGCTCAAGAAAAGTGGCCGGAAGCGCTTCACCGACAAGTACGGCGAAGGGCTGTCCGACCGAATGGTGCGTATGTGCCACGCCACCTGCCGCTCGGCGCTGGAGAAAGCGGTGCAGGATGGGCTGATCCGTGTGAACCCGGCCCTCGGCTGCAAGCTGCCGCCGAAGAAGGCGAGGGAGATGCAGGTGCTGACGCGGGAGGAGTTGCAACGGTTTCTCATCCAAGCGAAGTTTGAGGGCTACTATGAAGTGTTCCTCCTGGACTTAGCCACCGGCCTGCGCCGGGGTGAGCTGATGGCGCTGCAATGGGACGACCTGAACTTCAAAACCGGTGTGTTGAATGTGAATAAGCAGGTCTACGATGTGCGTGGCCAGCTTCAGATCAGCACGCCCAAGACGAAGAACTCCGTCCGCAAGATCGTCCTGCCGCCTGCTGTGGTGGCGGTGCTGCGGGAGTACAAAAAGACGGTGAACTCCCGCTGGATGTTCCCGTCGCCGGTGAAGGAGGACTGTCCCATCACGCCCGGCGTGGTGCGGCGCAGGTTGCAGCTCATCCTGGAACACGCTGGGTGCAAGCATGTACGCTTTCATGATCTGCGCCATACGTTCGCGACCTTGGCGCTGGAGAACGGCATGGATGTGAAAACGCTCTCCGCTATGCTGGGTCATGTGTCGGCGGCCACCACGCTGGACATCTACACCCACATCACCGACGATATGCGGCTCACGGCTGCCGCCAACATTGACCGTGGCATCGGCAAAGCAGCGCCGCAGGAGGACGCTTCAGAGTCGGGGGAGGAAACTGCCCCGGCCCAGGCGGAAAAGCCGAGTATGACCGATTTTAAGCCCTACGTGGGCCGCAAGCGCAGGTCCGGCACCGGCTGCGTCAGCGAGATCAACGACCACCTCTTCGAGGGACGCTATTCCCCCAAATGGCCCGACGGCAAGAAACACGCCCGCAACATCTACGCCCGTACCCGCGAGGAATGTGAAGAGAAGTTGAAGGTGTTGATCGTGGAGATGAAAACGGAAATTGCGGAAGCACAGCGGCTGAGGGATATAGACGAAGGTAATGGAAGTCCGCCAGAAGAGCAGAAAAAGCGGGGAAAGAAGACATAAAAAACACCGGTAAGAGTGTGAAGTGATTGGTACACTATTTACTTTACAACACAATGTCTCAAATTCTACACCGCAATAAAACAATGATAGAGAACTGTTTATGATTCTGGTTATGAATACGACCTAACTGATAAACAAGTGCCCTAACACACTTGATTGTGTGTTAGGGCACTTCGGAAATAATGGGGGGACGCTGGTTTCAGCTCGGCATGAGCAAAGAGCGTATTCCGCAACCACTTTGGTTGCGGAATATGACTGTGAATTGGTATTTCATGTATGACAGAATTACAGAAAATTATATCCCCAGTTTATCAAAGAGGATTCTATTGCGCTTCTTTGCGTCATTTATAATTTTGTCATAAGATAAGATTTCGATATATGCATTCATCTTATCATTATACTTATAATACCCAAGTTTATCAGGTGTTTGTGAAAAATCGTGGAAATCCAAAATCTGCTCTAATGTGGTTGTGATGTCACACACGGCATATAAGTAGAATTTGGTGTTTTGTCCGACTCTGATTACACGTCCATCTTTATCCCTTTTTTTGTTGCTCCTCAACTGTGAAACATATTCATATAACTGATTGACAGGATTATTACTGCTATTATAGTCATCTCGCATCGGACGTTTGAGTTCAAACAAGACAATATTCTCGTATTCTCGACCGTCATTTTCTTCATCAGAAACAGCGACTGGAGAATCCAAGATCATTATGTCTGTTCGGTCTTCTTTCGGATTGTTATTAAACGGAATATCGGAGGAAATATAACTGCAATAGGCGAGCTTCTCATCCAGCAACCACAAATTATGATTGCTATAAGGAGTATCCGCAGAGGTTGTTCTCATTGGATAAATGATATTATGGAGAAAACTCTCTTTTTGAAAATGCCCATCATCATTTTGACGTATTGCAAACTCCATCAAGTCGAGGATAACCTTGCGGTGAGCAACATATTCGGCTAATGCGGCCCCATTAGCGCTATTTATTTTTTCGATTTGCAATCCAAATTTCTGTATGTACTCGTCTGAACTGATTACACCTTTATTCAGTTCATCGAGAAGCTGAGTATTTTCTTTGGCTGTTGTTCTATCGAACTCTCTTTTTATACGATGTAGTTCATCATCCAATTTATCCTCACTTAAATTAGGCTTGATTTTCGCAATTGCCTCAGGTGTGTACTTCAACAGATGACGAAACTGTGGGGCCCGATGCGTTACATAATCTGTTATTCTTCGAATTTTTTCTGTGGCAATAGGCTGAAGGTAGTCTTTAAGAAATTCATTTACTTCGACGACAACCGCTCGCATGATCTGATCCATAGTAATCATGTTTGCCATGCTATCTAATGGGCCACCGTCAGGAATGTTAAAGGAAAGCCTGTTCATATCAACGGCCTCATCGAGGTAATGCCCTCTCAAAACACCAACATACCAGAATCCACTTTTTTCGAAGATTTGTCGATCAAGATCGGTAATATACTTATCCAGTTCTTTTGTTTCTACTAAGCGGTTATGTGCACACAAATATAATTTGTTGCCGTTGATAGTGGACTCTTCGGCTTTTACATGGAGCAACTCAAAGGTTTCATCATTCAAGACAATAGTCTTGCTGTTAGCTTCAGATCGAATTTTCTCCTTAAATATATGATTTAAGTTATGAGTTTCATCAATATCCTGCAGGATGATTTGGGGACAATCATCAGAAATGAAATATACAAGACAATGCTGGATTATCCGCATAGCAATGGTAATACTGCGTTTAGGAACATTATCGGCATACGGTTTAATGTAATTGAGCAATCTGACTGTCGTTTGATTATCATTATACCCGGTGCAGTCGGTGAGGGTATCATTGATGCCAGAATTAGAAATGGAGAAATCAAAGGATCGTTTTACATATTCATCTTCCTCGGAATAGACACTCTCTATCTCAGCTTTTTCGAATGCAATCAGCCAAGAAAACCGTCCGACACCCTTGCCGCCAATTTGGGATTTGTATGTTGAGTCCGATTCCATAAACGAAGCAATATTTGCTTCATTGAATCCAATTCCATTATCAATAATTTCGAAGGACTGAATTTGGGGCAATTCACCAGTGCCATCGAGTACAAACTGTCCATCACGAAGAATTCTGATAATTATTTGGCCTTCAAAAGATGGATCGGTGGATTTCCGCTCACCAATGGCATGAATTGCATTCACGATAGCCTCAAAAAGCGGCACAAGTGGCTGATTTTTAGGAAGATTAAAGTTTTTTACGCGACCGCGTATATTGATTGAAAACGGTCTCATATGGTAGCAACCTCCTTGCTGATAGAATTGCTTTGATTGGTTACTTGGACGAGTATCATAGGAAAGCGCCCTATGTCATTTACAGTTTCCATCATTAAAGTTTTCCAAATCGAGTGCCGTGCGGCTTTTTGGCCGCTTTACACTCGAATTGTTGCTTGACATAAAATAACTCCTCTTTTGGAATCAAAAAAGACCAAAAGAGGAGTTGAATACAAATATAAAAAGCAACAGCTTAAAATGATCGTATGGGGGACTCGAACCCCCGTCTACCTCTTAGTCAAGGAGGCGCTCTATCCAACTAAGCTAATACGGCTAATTGGAATATTAAAATTATAACACAGTCAAATTAATACTGCAAGAGGGAAAAATGTTTGATGGAAGGCTTTTGTGTGGGATGGACTTCTGTATATTAAAAGTGCTTCCGACAGGATTTACTACCGAAAGCGGACGGTTTTGCTGTAGAGAGTAACTCAGAAATTGCGCCGCAATAGACAAAGAATAAGAAAATCCCTCTGAAATCAACGATTTCAGAGGGATTTTGGTCCGAGTAGTGCGGCTCGAACGCACGGTCTCCTGGTCCCAAACCAGGCGCGATACCAACTTCGCTATACCCGGATATTCACTTTTCTGTCATGATACCACGGCGAGCGGTAAAAATAAAGTTTTTTCTGTCTGTGGTCATTCCTGTGGTCAAAGCCGCTTTTATGCCGTTTTCAACGACTGGGGGAAATCCCACAAATGCAGGTGTCACAAGGCTTTCCGGCGTTTCGCCTTGCTCCGTCCCGGATACCGCCACGGCACACCCAAAGAGTTGAAGAAAAGTTTTTTGTATAATTTCGGTTTATTTTCTGACGTTTCTGCTCTGGTTTATTTGCTTTCCGTCACTCTTTAGAGGTGCTGTTTCCATGTGTTCCACACCACACTGTGGCTAAAACTGTGGTCAAAACACCCCCCATGCCTTTTACAAGTACCGCATGGAAACGATAAAGGGCAGGGATGTTTGCGTTTTCAGATGTCCACATTGGCGCCTCATATTCAGAGCACTCGGCTCCATTTTGCCTCAACCCACGAATCAGAATTTGCGGAACATAAAACAAAAACGATCGGAACTGCCTCAAGTATGAAAAAGACGTCCCACATAGCTGGTCATGGGGAAACAGGCATGGTATAATGACGGTGAAAATCCACATACCCAGAGGTGAGCTCATGTACCGCATCGCCGTTTGCGAAGATGACCCGCGCACCGCGGAGCAAAATAAAACAGCCGCCTGTCATGTGCTGGAGGGAAAAGGACGTTCCCAGGGACGGGACTATGACGTGGAGGTATTCCACACCGCCGCGCCGCTGATGAAGCGGCTGACCGCGGACCCGGACGCCTATCAGCTCCTGCTGCTGGACATTCAGCTGGACGGGGATAATGGTGTGGAGCTGGCCCGCTTCCTGCGGGAACATAAGGTCAGCGCCTCCATCATCTACATCACAGACCACCCCGGTTTCGCGCTGGACAGCTTCCCCACCTACCCGCTGGAATACCTGCTCAAGCCGGTGGACGAGGGGCGGCTGGCTGCTGCCCTGGACTGGGACTGGCAGCGGCGGCAGGACCGGAAAAAGCGCCCGGTGCTGCGTGTGGGCGGTCGGACCGTCCCCCTGGACGAGATCGCCTATCTGGAGACCGCCGGGCGAAAGACCGCGGTCCATACCAGAGAGGAGCGGATCGAATACACCGTTCCTCTCTCCAAATTAAAAGAGGAATTCCAGAAGCAGGGCTTTTGCCTGAGCCATTTCAGCTATCTGGTCAATCTGGCCCATGTGGCGCGGGTAGAGCGGGACGCCCTTACCCTGGACACAGGGGAAGCCATCCCCGTCAGCCGCCGGTATTACCAAGACTTCATGGCCCGCTATGTGGAATCCCTGAAATAGAAACTCCGCTGCTTCCTGTTGGAAACAGCGGAGTTTTTCTATGCTTCCGTTTTGGGGAGCAGCAGAGCGGTGCTGGCGGAAAAGGAGTCTTCGATGGCTTTCAGGACCAACTCACTGTGATACTTCCGGGCGGTGGCCCGTGCGGACTTGAGTCCCATACCGTGGAGTGTGCCGGGCTTGGTTGAGTTATATAGCCCCTCTTCCGGGTCGAAGTTCACCGGGGCGAACCGGGCGTTTTCTACTCCCACATACAGGTATTCACCCCGGAGGTGCATGGTCACCCGGAGCCACTTCTCCGCCCCCTCGGGGGCTTTTTCGTTGGCTTCCAGCGCGTTTTCCAGCAGGTTCATCAGCAGGGGGCAAAGGTCGCTGTTGGGTATGTGGAGTTCAGGCGGCAGCTCCACCCGTACCTCGGCGCGGACGCCTGTCTCCGCGCCCCGGGCCAGCATGGCTGTCAGAACGGTGTCCACCGCCGGGTGGACGGTGTAGCCATTGCTTCGGTTCAGCTCGGGCCGCTGGGACAGGGACTCCAGATACTTCTGGATCTCCCCCATATCTCCCTCCCGGCACAGGCCCTGGAGGGCGGTGACATGATGCCGCAGGTCGTGGCGAAGAGTCTGGATCTCCTCATTGTGCTTCCGAAGATTTTCATAGTTTTCCCGAATCAGTTCCCCACGTTGAAGGAGAAGCCGCTCCTCGGTGCGGCGCTGGGATTCCCGCCGGAACAGGTCAATGAAGGCGGCCAGGATGCCGGCAGCCATGGTCAGTGCGGACCACGACCACAGCAGGAAGCGGGGCAGGCCATTTTGGAAGCCGGTCCGGAGATGAATCATCAGCTCACGCCCCCATGTGGGATCGGCCGCAGCATGGACACCGCATACAGCCAGCCCCATTCCCAGGACCGCCAGGAGCAACGGGGAGAACAGCCAGTAGAAGCCGTTCCCCCGCTTTCTCCAAACCAGGGAGAGGACCGCAGCGGCCAGCAGGCCCAGAAGCCCCAGATACTCCGATACCACTGTCAGCAGAGAAGTGGCAGAGGCCCGGCCCAGCAGTGCGGTCAGACCGTGGAGAGCCGCTGTCCCCCACAGAATCCAGCGCAGCCGCCCGTTGCCCCGGCTCCCCAGAAAGAGCAGCAGAGAGGTCAGGCACAGGGCGCGGCTCAGAGCGTTCAGATCCACTTCCGGGTATGGGAGATAGTGACCGAAAAAGCTGGCGGCCCCCAGAGGGACCAGCATGAGGAAAAAGGCGGCCAAAGAGAATATGAAAAGGCCAATGTCCCAACGACCCCGGAAGCTCTGCCACAAAAACGCAGTGGAGAGCAGAAGCCCCAGCACAAAGCAGAGGGCCGCAGGGATGGCAGTCCGGAAGCTCTCTGCCACGATGCCGCTCTCATAGGCATATCCGCAGCTCAGCGTCACCGTGCAGGGGTAAACGGTAGGCTCCATCTCCGGGATCTGCTTTTCCCCCAGGCCGGTGGACTGGGCAATGGTCAGGGTTTTACCCAGATAGTCCGGGGGCAGGGTGATCTCCACCGGCTCCAGCCGGTCCCAGCCCAGCATGGGCAGCGTCAGCTCTCCCACCCCGCCGGATTGCTCCGGACAGTCCGTGTAGAGGCGCTCCCCATCCAGGAACACCGCCACGCTGCGGTTGACCGTGTCCAGATATAAAACGGGGCTTTCCACCTCCTCGGTCAAAATCCGGGAAAAGTAAAAGGTCTGCCCCGGCGCGGAAAGACCCGTGTAGCCGATGTCCCCATCGGGCAGCAGGTCTGTTCGCTGTTGCCCCTCCTGGATATAGACCTCCCACTGGACGGTTTCTACGGACAGGTCAAAGGTCTGTTCCGTCATGGGCTGGGTAAAGAACAGCAGCGCCGCAGCGAAAAATCCGCACAGGAGCAGAACCATAAACGCCGCCGCGCCCCGTATGATCCAACGTCTCATTCAGCCCGCCCTCCCATCTAACGTGTTTCCTATTCTAAGAGTAACGGGGAATCTTCCTTCCGTCAAGGGTACGGGCTTACCAAGTTTGCAGGAAAATTGACCATGTTTGCAATCCCTATTGAAACAGCAAAATGTTTCGGTATAGTGATAGGCGTAAGGAACTGTGCACCGGACTAAAGGACTGGCGTACAGAGAAGAATTGCAAGGGGGTCACCCCCTTGCACGGGATGAGGACCATCCCGTGCAAAGATCCTCCTGCAAAGCGAAGGGAGAGTTTCTATGAGAAAGAACTGGAAACGATGGATCGCGGGGCTGCTCACTGCCGTGATGCTGGTCACCATGCTGCCCACGGTGGCCTATGCCGCAGTTGGCGACCTGCTGGACATGAGCGGTGTGCAGCGCACCGCCCTGCTGGCTGCGCTGGAGGAGGTCTACGGCGACGACGCCGAGGCGTATCTGGCCATTTTGAAGCAGTATGGCCTGATCGACGAGGACGGCAACATCGTCACCGACGAGAAGATCATCATGGACGGGCAGGCATACACCCTGGATGAGATCGAGGCTATCCTGGACGACCCGGCCACCGACCTTACCAAAGTGGTGGAGGTGGACGGCGACTATCTCACCCTGGCCGACCTCAAGACCGTCGTGGAGATCGAGCGGTATCTGGCCTATCTCAAGGCCACCTACTTCACCGAGCAGGACCTGACCGACGAGCAGATCGACAACTTCTACGACTTGGCGGAGGCCTGGGCCAACGGGGATATGGTGATGCTGGCCGCCGATGCCCTGGAGGGCGTGGGCCCCGCCGGGGTGGACCACGACGTGCGGCTGACCGTCACTGGGGCGGCCACCGCCGAAGAAAACGGCGAGTATACCGTCACCGTGGAGGCCTCCCGGTCCGCCGCAGATCAGGAGATCACCTTCTCCTGGCGGACAGTGGACGGCAGCGTGACCGCCGACATTGACGGCGAGGAGACCGTTACCATGTACCCCGGCGAGAGCAAGACCCTGACCGTCCATGTGGGCGAGACCCCAGAGCGCGTCCAGGGCACGGGAACCTTCCTGGTGCAGCTCTATGACCTGAAAAACGCCCTTCTCTCTGACGGCTCCACCCGCTGGGAGCAGACCGTGACGGTAGATAGCGACGACTATTTCAAATACTATTCCCGTGTCTCGAAAACGCTCAGCTATGAGAGACGAGAGCATGGTGTTGAGACTGATTGGGTCGTCGCAGGCGGAGATGAGGAAATGCGGGACCGGATCCGGGATGGCGGCAACCCCATGTTTCTTGCGGATAAAGAAACGCTTTCTCTTGAAGGGATGTCCTCCGGAAACTATTTACGCATATTTGAAAGCGGCGGCGGTAGTTTGATTGCCGGCAATTTTCAGTACACAGTTGGTGCTTTAGGGTGGTTTTTTGACCCCGGTTCCTCGCGCCCGATCGCCGAGGAGCGGCCATTCTCCTATGAATTAAAGATCGATGATGAAGTGCTCCAGGCGGACGACAACTTTACTGATTGGGTCGTAGAAGAGACTTACTTGCTTCCTTCTATCGGGTTAGAGGCTTTCCCCACACAAAGCGAAAATCTGGATTATGAGGAGGGTGATGAGATCCCCGAGCACACGATGGAAATGAATATGTCCGGATATTACCGCCGGTATCAGACCAGCAGTGGCAGCGAAACCTCATTCGCTTTTGATCCATACCTCGAATATCGCGCATCCTACTACATGCAGGAGACCACCAAGGAGACCACCGTCTCTTTCTCCGCCCCGGCGGGCACCTACTACGCCGGACAGCAGGTGCCCATCGTGGCTACCTTCGATTACCCCGTGAAGATCACCGAGGACATGACCATCACGGTGAACGACGATCAAACACTGACCCCAGAGGAGGTGGAAACCACCGGCGAGAGCTGCACCTTCCTCTATCCCGTGACCGAGACCAGCGGCGGGGCCATCTCCGTCACTGCCGCCAACTTCGTGGGGGATGAACCCACCTGCCAGCTGGAGGGCGCCAACAAGCTGGAGTTGACCATCTCCCGGGGGACCGACGACCTGACCGGCGTGACACTGGAATCTCTGGACCGGGAACTGGCCTTTGGGGCGCCCACGCTGGCGGTGCGCCAGGAGCAGCAGGGGCAGAAGCCCGTGCTGACCATCACCCTGCCCCTGACTGGAAAGCCCTATGACAACTGGGTGTTGAATGAGGTGACGGACCTGACCACCGGCATCCTGCCCGCCCTCAAGGCAGTGCTCAGCCAGACGGGGGACACCCAGTATGACTTCCGGGTGAACGACCCCCAAAACCCCACGGCGCTGGTGGCGGAGATCACCCTGCCCTATAATACCTCTGTGGAGGAGTTCACCGGTCAGGTGGACTTCCTGCTGGACGGCTATGTGATGATCGGCTGGGGTCGGGAGTACACCCTGGACGGCTCCAAGCCGGTGGGTGCCTTTGACGGCGGCATCAAGCTTACCCGCACGAACAGCAAGACTGGAGAGCGCGAGGAACAGACAAGCGGCACAGTCTATTTTGACTTGGCGGAAATGGCGGATTGGGAGATGACGCTGTCCTTCACCCTGAAGGAAGGCGACTTCACCTGGGGCGACGTCACTAAGGTCACCGCGTACCCGGAGGACAACAAGCCGGAGGGGATCGACAATCAATTTCACTTTGCATGGGAATACTCCGGCCCCGTCACGGTAGTACTCAACGAGGACGGCAGCACCAGCTTTATGCTCACCGGGGAAACAGGATATGCCAATGCCAGACTGGTGGCCCTCAACGGCGATATGGAGGATGCGCTGCTTGGAAGCGTCACCCTCCATTGTGAAAACTGGGGAGGCGGGACAGGGAACGCTTTTCTCCAGATTCCCGAAAGCGGCAGAAACATCTCCGTCCGTGAGGGGAATGACGCCCGGATCTACTGGAGCAGCAACATTTGCGCCCTGAACCAGAACGCTGGGGAGGACGGAGCCTTTGTTCCCACCACCTTCACAGTGCAGCTGGGTACGCTCAATTTAGAGGATGCAGATCCAACGGTAGCGGTTGTCAAGGAGTGGACGGTGACGACCGATGAGAAGAACCCCATCCTCTCCGCCTTTACCATTCCGTGGGATGAAGGGCTGGATACATTCTACAATGAGGAAAGAACGGGGCTGATCGTTGCCTGTATCTCTGCGGAATATCAGGAAAAGCGGCTCGGCACCTATATCAACGAGAATGGTGTACCGGAGATGGGGGAGGGCGAGGAGCCTGCCATTGCCTACATCACGCTGCTCTCACCGCCCGCGTCCGTCAAACTGGACCAGCCCGCAGGCGGCCTGTACCAGACCGATGGCGGCGGGAACGGCAAGGACATCACTCTCAGCTGGACGGCAGACAACCTGGATGTAAAGAACGGCGGCGGACAGTTTGAACTGTACATCGCCGGTGGCGAAAAGACCATCTCGGAAACCGACCTGACGGGCGGGGTGACGCAGGATGGAAATACCTATTCCTACACCCTGAATGTCCCTGCTGTGACGCCGGAGACCGGCGACCCCGCCAGCTACCGGGACGCCTATACCGTCACCGTTAAGGTCCAGAACGCCGCCGACGCCGCCTGGGCCTATGACAGCTATGTGCTCTATGTCTACTCGGAGGACATCCTGGAGATCCTGCTGGACCACGACGAGAACACCGGCGGCAGCTACACCATGTCCAACGTGGAAAAAATCAAGACCCTGTGGGGCGACGGCGGAGAGAACGGCTCCAACGCCATCGTGGCCCTCCAGCGGGACATCGCCCTGAGAAACGTCATCTCCATCAACTACGGCCAGTATGCCTGGGCGGAGCTGGCTGACCAGATCGCCTGGGCCTCCAACGACAGCTCGGTGGCCTCCGTCAACTACCGGCAGGGCACTCTGTATGAGAACATCGAGAACTTCTCCTACACCACCTACCGCCCCTCCACCGACTTCGTCCTCTCCGGCCTGAAGGACGGCGAAACCACCGTCACCGCCACCCACGGCAAGCTGCCGGAGATCTCGGACAGCCTGACGGTGGATGTGGAAACCTTGCGGGATCAGCTCTACCTGTTCCAGTGCTACCCCAAGACGGAGACCACCCTGACCTATCAGGTGTACACCAGCGCCGCCAAAACCGCCACCGAGGAATACACCCTGACCACCAACGACAAAGGCGAGGCTGCCATCTATGCGCCCCACGGCATCGCCGGGGACATCTACTGCAATTCCGTGGCGGATGATGGGGATGACGAGGACGTTATCTTCCTGGGCGTCATCCGCAGCCAGAGCCTGGTGTCCTCCGAGGCCGACTCCACCAAGCTGCAGCTCTACCCGGTGAACACCCTCCAGCTGCGCCGGGCGGCCCAGGCGGAAATTTATCTAAAAAACTCGGACGGCACGCCCTATGAGGGGCAGGTCACCTTCCGGGGCGGCGTGTACCGGGGCGGCGAGTACTGCACGGGCGACAGAAATTCTGCGGTGCAGTTTGGCCTGCAGGGTGAGAAGGATCCAAGCCAGTGGAAGCCCGGCAACACACCTCAAACGGTCAGCACCAATGACGAGGGCCGCCTGCTGGTGAACATGGATCTTGGAAAGTTCAAGACCGCTGACAACCAGAAGGAGGTCCAGGCGGGCGAGGCGCTCTACTACCTGTTCCAGCTGGAGTACGGCGACGGGACTGGTGCGGAATATTATCCAATCATGCTGCGGGTGGACGCCAACCTGAACCTGGACGATGTGGCGATCTCCGGCGACAGCATCGTGGCCTGGGAGAAGAATGAGAGCGGGCAGAAGCAGCCCTATATCGCCCAGCAGACCCTGAGCTACAGCCCCAAGAAATACGCCAGCGTGGCCGACATCCGCGGGAACACCGGCAACGTGGGCCCCAGTGATACCTTCCCCACCGCCTATGTCACCACCTCCATCATGTGGTGGGGCGACGAGCACGCCAAGGACCTGGGGCGGGCTAACACCGTGATGCTCCAGGACGCCACCGGCAAGACCCCGGAATGTCAGACCAGCGAGACAACCACATATCCCTTCACGGATCTGGCCTTCACCGAGAACCGGATGACCATGGACAAGGATAGCATGGAGGAGTGGGGCATGGCCGCGGGCGAGAGCCGCGGGATGCGGGCCGTCCTCAGCGAGGACGGGACCACCGCCAGCCGCACCATCAGCCTGCCCTTCCAGATGGTCAATATGATCGGCGTACCGGAGGCGGAGGCCTCCAATGCCCTGACCGGAGCCCTGGCCGACGTCAAGAGCGGAATGACCGTGGATGCCAGCGGAGACGTTGGTGATATGGGTGACGGCGATATCATGATCGAGGGCGGCATGGATCTGCTCAGTGACGATGCCGGCTACGACCCCGAGAAGGACAAGTTCGCCGTGCGCCTGTACGCCACCAGCGACCCCACCGTGTTCCGCGCCCTGTTCGGCGTGAACATGGGCGATCTGGAGCCCGGCGTCTATCCCGAGTATGACGACCCGGACAACATGACCTTCGTCCACGGGGACGCCTCCACCGGCAAGAACCAGGAGCTGGAAGCCCTTCCCGGCCCCATGGACGTCTACAGCATGGTCAAGGGCAAATACCTGAGCGCCGCCAAGGAGGAGGCCCAGCAGGCCGCCGCCGGAAAGGGCCTCATGGGGACCAGCATGGCGCTGGGCGGCTACATGGAGGCGAATATCTCCTACAACAGCAGCAGCGGCAAGTGGGAGTGCCAGCCCATCAGCGGCGGCTTTAACGTAGGCGCTGGCCTGAACTTCAACTGGAACTTCAACGCCGTCGTGGGCATCGTTCCCATCACCGCCAGCGTCAACCTGGGCGGCGCGCTGGAGGTCCGCATGGACATGCAGCAGGGTAACTATTACGAGGTGACCTCCGGCATGGACGGTCTGAAGAACGCCGGCGACCAGAGCGCCTTCAACACCGCCCTGGCCAGTGCCAGTTATACCGACGCCACCGGTAGCGATTATCTTACCAACCTGCGGATGTACTTCTATATCAGAGCCTTCGCGGGCGTGGGCTTCGACGTCTCAGTGGTGGCCTTTAAGATCGGTGTGTTCGGCCAGCTGAATTTGGATATGCAGTACAAATGGCTCAACCGCGGTTATCTGGAGGAAAGCTCGAATATCAGCGCCGTGGGGCCGGTCAGCAGCCGGACGGACGACGTTATACAGGGCTCCAACCTGTCTGTCAGCGGCTCCACCGGCATTGAGTTCGTATTCAAATTCCTGTTCATCAGCTATGAAAAGATCTTCTGCTCCATCGGCTTTGAGTCGGAGTCCGATGATCCGGGGTGGAGGACCATCGAGGAGATCTGGAAAGCCAATAAGACCATCAACGGCAAGCCCGTCACCCGTATGGCCATGCCCAACGGCCAGGTGATATACGCCGTGGACCTGGGGGCGCAACTGGAACGCCGGGACTATGTGGACACCGCCGAGCAGGAGTGGCTGGGCGGACGGCCCTCCATCGGGCTGTTCAGCCTGGACAAGGATCAGAACGCCACACTGGCGGAGACCCTCCAGATCGGGGCCTACTCCTACGCCAACCCGGTGCTGTCCGACGACGGTGAAGTCATGTTCTATCTCAGCGACCGGGAGGACAACGACCCGGAGAGTGCGTTGGACATCCGCAACACTCGTGTGGCCGTGTCCACTAAGAGCAATGGTCAATTCCAGCAGGGAGAGCGCTTCGACAGCAATGATGAAGTGTCCACCGGCTACGGCGACAGCAATGTGAAGGTGGCCGGCTCTGACGGCAGTTACGCCGCCGTGTGGGTCCGGCAGACAGAGGACATCACCGAAAATGTGGTCCCCGGAACTGCCCTGGACGATGGTCAGCAGATGCTCCAGATAAATTCCACCGAGATCATGGCCGCCACTTCCACGGGCGGCAGCGACTGGACGCTGGAGCAGCTCACCGACAACAGCACCCCCGACCTGGCCCCCGTGGTGGCCGCCAGCGGCAATCGCATCATTGTGGCATGGCGTGAGGTCAAATCCTCCGACGCCTCCAATCTGACCAACTTTGACCAGCAGGACGCCATCCGGTATGCCGTCTGCGAGAACGGCCAGTGGATACGGGATGAAGATGTGTTCGGGAATGAATACGTCGCCGCCCAGACCCTGTATGACGGCACCGGCTCCACGGCCTCTGTCAAGGGCCTGGAGATGGCCATGCTGGAGGACGGTACCGCCGCTGTGGTCTATACCCTGGATACCAATTCCACCACCGAGAACACCACCGACTGGGAGACCGTTGTGGCCATTATCCCCGCCGTGGACGGAACATACGGTGCGGATGATACCCAGAGCGAAGACCTGGTGCGCACCTTCCGCCTGACTTCTGACAACAATCTGGACGAAAATCCCCAGATCACTACTGCGGAGTTTGGGGACGGCGAGGAGCGGTTCGTGGTGGCCTGGCACACTGAGCGAGCCATCACCGACGACCCGAACGGCGAGACTGAGTCCGATATCCGGCTGTCCGTTATGGACACGGACGGCAAACTTTATGAGAATATGCCCGAGTCCCTGAGCGTGGCTGCCGGCGGTGCCGGCGACACAATCGGCTCCAACTTCCGCTTCGCAAAGAACACCCAGGACATCGGCGACCTCGCCATCCTGTGGGTGGACTCTGTCAGCGGCGAGACCGACGAGACCACTTACGACTCCCTTGCAGGTGCGGTATCTGCCAGCTCCACTAACGTGGGCCACGATGTGCTCAAGGCGGTCAAGTTCGTGGAGGACGGCGATTCCTACACCCTGTCCGGCACTGTGGAAGTTGCGGAGATGCAGGAGGGCACCCTCATCGACCACTTCGACGCTTATGTCAACGATACGAGCACGTACGAGATCAGGTCAGTCATCCTGGGTACTAATTACAGTGAGACTACAGAGCGTGAGGTGACTATTTCCGACGGTGAGAACGATGAGACTGCGACCATCACTGTGGCCAACCCCGTCAGCGGAATGTATACCGCCACGGAGAAGTTCACCAACCAGATCCAGGAGTCGGCGGTGATGCTGGCATATGAGGAGCTCTACACCAACAGCGACATCGACGTCCAGTTCACCATCCGCAACACCGGCATGGACGCCATTACCAAGCTGGAGATCATCTCGGAAAATGAGAGCGTCTATACCAGCGGCGACACTTCTCTGAACCTGATGCCCAACCGGGACGTCACCGTGACGGCCAAGTTCCCCACGGGGGAGGCCATTGAGAACGCGAATTACACCATCAAGGCAACCTTCAAGAATGGTGTGACCGTGGAACTGCCCGGCACTCTCTATCTGGACATCCCCGACGTGGGTATCTCCAAAGTGGAGACCGTCAAACAGGCCGACGGCGTACGCACCCTGCGCTATGCCCTGCACAACCGCCTGGCCGCCAGCCTTGCAGACGAGAAGGATAACTGGCAGGTCAAGGTGGGCTTCTACGCCGACCAGAGCTGCACCACGATTCTGAAGGGCACCGATGGGCAGGATCTGATCGATACCATCACGGAGACGGCAGATCTGTCCCTCATCGACGCCGGCGGTTACAGCGCGGAGGTCACGCTGCCTGTAGCAGAGTACATGAAGGAGGAAAGCGGCGCACAGGCGGAGATCCCCAGCACCGGTATCCCGGTCTATGTCAAGGCCTGGATCGAAGCCCCTGTGGAGGATCAGGCCATGCGGGCCCGAACCGGTTCCTACAACAGCGTCAGCGAGTATTTCACCGCCAACAACACCACCTCTCTGACTCTGAGAAGCCTGGCTGAGGAGCGGGATGAGCCGGTCACCGTCATCTACGACATGAGCGTTGCCAACGGCAAGACCATTGTGAATACAAAGGTGCAGTACAATTACCTCGGCGGCACCACCAGCGGCAACCTGATCGTCACGCTACTGGACGCCCAGGGCCAGCCCATCGCCAAGCAGCAGAGCTACACCAAGGCAGACGGTTTGCTGACGCTGGAAAAAGAGGGTGCCGCAACCCAGACCTTTGAGTTCGCGGGCATCACCGGTGCTGCCGGCGTCCGGGTGGAGTTCTCCGACCTGATTCTGACGGACAGTAGCGTGGAACTGGACCATATCTCCATCGGCGGCCACACCGCTGTCTTCGACTCGAGCACAAACACCTATACGGTCGATGCTGTCGGCCTGACCAACAGTATCCTGGAGATCGCGCCCAAGGACCCCCAGAACGCAACGATCAAGCTGGACGGTCAGGATTATGATGTGGATGCCTCGCATGCCACCCAGCTTGCCTCCGGTACTACCACATGGAACATTACAGTCTCCAACGGCGGCAACTCCGCAAGCTACACGCTGAAGCTGACCAACAATGCCGATTTTGTTTCTGTCACCGGAGTGAGCCTGAACAAGACCAGCCTGACCCTGACGGAGGGCAGCACGAGCCAGCTGACAGCAACTGTTGAGCCAAACAATGCCACGAACAGGAATGTTACTTGGTCTTCCAGCAATTCCAAGGTAGCTACGGTGGACGGAAACGGAAAAGTCACTGCCCACAAAGCGGGCACCGCGACCATCACCGTCACCACCGCAGACGGCGATAAAACCGCTGAGTGTAAGGTCACGGTCGAGGCCGGAGGTGCGCCGGCTGTCAAAGTCGACAGCGTGAGTCTGAACCAAACCAGCATGAACCTGACGGCAGGCAGCACGGGCCAGCTGAAAGCCACTATTAGCCCCAGCAACGCCACCAATCAGAACGTTACCTGGTCTTCCGGCAATACCTCCGTAGCCACAGTGGATGCCAGCGGCAATGTCAAAGCCATCCAGGCAGGCACCACGACCATCACCGTCACCACAGAGGATGGCAACAAGACCGCCACCTGTGCGGTCACAGTTACTGCAGCACCTATCAATCCTGACCACGGCGGATCTGGGAGCGGCAGCAGTGGTTTGCCCAGCTATGTAGTGGATACCGCTGCTGATATCGACCATGGCACGATCACAGTAAAGCCAAGTCGTGCGGAAAAGGGCGACACGGTCACCATCACCGCCAAGCCCGACAAGGGCTATCAGGTGGACAAGGTCACCGTCACCGACAAGAACGGCGACACGGTCAAGGTCACCGACAGGGGCGATGGCAAGTACACCTTCACCATGCCCAACAGCAAGGTGAGCGTGGATGTGACCTTTGTACCCGAAAAGCAGTGGACAAATCCCTTTGTGGATGTGGCGGAGGACGCCTGGTACTATGACGCGGTGCGGTATGTCAACGAGAACAGCCTCATGGCCGGCACCAGTGCCAGCACCTTCGAACCGGATCTGACCACCACCCGCGGCATGATCGTGACGATCCTCTACCGGCTGGAGGGCTCCCCCAATATCGAAAATGAGATCTGGGGCTATCCCTTCAAGGACGTGGATGTCAATGCTTACTACGCCACGGCGGTCTACTGGGCGAGGATGAACGGTATCGTGGCTGGATACAGCGACGAGCTGTTCGGCCCCAATGACACCATCACCCGTGAACAGATGGCGGCCATCCTGTACCGCTACGCCCAGTACAAGGGCTGCGACACCACAGCCAAGGCGGACCTGAGCAAGTTCGCAGACGCCGCACAGGTCGGCTCCTACGCGGTGGAGGCCATCCGCTGGGCCAACGCAGAGGGCCTGGTCTCCGGCACCAGCGATACCACTTTGACGCCCGGCGGCTCCGCCACCCGGGCGCAGGCGGCGGTGATCCTGACCCGGTTCTGCCAGAATATCGTAAAGTAACCCGCGCAGGAATTGCGCCGTATAAACAATGAAAAGGCAGGCAGGAGAGCGAGCTCTCCTGCCTGCCTTTTTTCTGAGGGTGATAGTTTGAAATCCCCTAAACTGTCCGCATGCCTTATCACCACTGATCCCTCTGAACCCCGCTTAGATCCGGCTGTGCATTTTACGATTCACAGGAATAGTGAATCGGCAAAATCACTCACTCAAGGTATGTTCTTCTGTGCAGAACTCTAAATTTTGTTTTCGAGCCTGCTCACTCCTCTGTTTTGTTGCCTGTATATTATGAGGGCGTATTATTTGTTCCTATTTTCATTTGTGAAGTGGCCTACTTATTGCCTGTATATAGTGAGAGGCTTTTTGCTTCTCACACTTAAGGAGGTGTTGGCCATGAAAGAATCAGGCTACAAAAGCTATGAGGACTTGCCGCTGTTCCTGAACGCGGCAACAGTGGCAAAGGTGCTGGGGGTGTCTCCCTCATCCGGCTACGAGCTGATGCTCGTCGTCGCAAAGTCCACTCCGCTCCACCCGGCATATATGCCGGGTATACGCTCTGCTCCCTTGCTCCTCCTCTCCCCATGAAAACGCATTGCGTTTTCATGGGGGCCTCTTATGGTTTCCCGGTGCTGAAGATCGGCAGCCGGATGGTGGTGCCGAAAGAACAGTTCATCTGCTGGGTGGAGGAGCATACGGGAGGCGGCACATGAAGTATGGGATCGGAAACTATTTCTCTCTTCCAAACGAGATCTTCCTGCTGGGTCTGAGCAGCGGCGAGCTGGCGGTCTACAGTTTCCTGAAACGGTGCGAAAATCGAAAGACGCATCAATGCTGGCCCAGCTACAGGACCATCGGGCAGGCAGTGCGTATGAGCGAGAACACGGTACGCAAGTACACACTGTGCCTTGAGGAGCGCGGGCTCATCTCCACCGAGCCAACTGAAATCACCACCAGGGCTGGTCAGAAACGCAATGGGAACCTGCTGTACACGCTCCGTCCGATCCAGGAGGTGATAGATGAACACTACGACCGGCAACTGGATCAGCTGGAGCTCGTTGCGGCGCGTCAGCGGACGACAGCGGCCCAGGCCGGCACGTGACCGCCTGTGGGCCGCTGTGTGCGGCGATTGCGGCATGGGCAGGAACAGACACTCCCGCACCACAAAGCGCGGTGTGGGGGGCTGTGTGCCGCAGGTACCGGGATCGCCCGGAAGCCAAAATGAGCGGGTGAACCGAGGGGACGAAAATCGTGCAGGATAAAGGCCGGGGGTCGCAAGCGCCCTCCGGCCGGGTCACACCGCCCCGCAACGCGGGACGGGACAGTGGTTTGCGGGGAGTTGCCTGCGGGGGTCATAGGTGGTCGGTTTGGCTCACTTCGGGGGTCACAGGTGGCCGGAATCAGAGGATTGCGCCCTCAAATCCGCATGAAATCAGGGTTGTAAGGGTGAACCCGCGGGGGGCACCTTGGGGATATCGGTTGGTTTTATCGCAAATCCAAGAAGTGAATATTCGGACTATTGCCCCTTCAAAAATTGCGCTGCAAAACAAAGAGAAAAGCCTCCCGCTGCTACGGGAGGCCAGGCATTTACAGCATATGAAATTCGATTCCTTGATGTTTCGGCGTATCATTTGGGGAGAGTTTCATGACGCGCGCCCAAGTCTTGACCGTCTGCGCTTCCAAGAAACGGACCAAAGCATCCAGAGACTCCTGTTCATCATACTGCTGGAGCGCCTCATAGTATGCCTTTTTATCTTCCTCATAAATGATCATGGGGGGATAGTCGTTGATCATCAGCCAGTAGTTCAATAATGTCCGCCCAACGCGGCCGTTCCCGTCGGCGAAGGGGTGAATATTCTCAAAACGCGCATGGAGATACGCTCCGGCCTTCAGCGGGGCTTTCGGACCTACAGAGTTGACTTCACCGATCAGTTCTGCCAAGTCACCTTCCACTTCTTCAGGGTAGGAGCCGACCTCATGGATGCCAGTCACATAGTCATGTTTTTTGAATGTCCCGGGCCGCTCTCCATTGACCAGATAACGGCGCGCATCGTAAGTTCCCTCCGTCAGCGCGCGATGGATCTCCAGGATCAGTGGGAGGGAAAGCGGCTCCTTAACAGGAATCTTCTCCCGGAGGAAGTCATAGCAGACCTTCTGATTTTGAAGTTCAAACAGCGTGCGGGGATCGCCGGTATAGCCGACCACCCGGCCGTTCTCAAAAATCTCCCGGGTGTCGTGGTAAGAAATCGCTGCGTTTTCGATCTTCCCGGAGTTGTACGCGAAGAGAATGCGGAAGTTGTCCAGGCGCAGGTCCAAGTCTTCGCCTGAACGGACAGCCCACATTTGCCACTGTTTTTTCACCTGATCGTATAGATCCATGCGGCCACCTCCGCTACTTTATGAAGACAGTATACCATATATTTTGGTTTATCACAAAAAAATTTTTGATTGCCACTGTGTTCGCTACCCCAAATGATAACTTTTTGATAACAGTTCGCCGTACCCCTGGATAGTTTTCTCTTTCTGCGGTATGTTGTGTCGTTACAAAGGAGGTGTATCATCGTGGCAAAGCGCAGGCCATCCGGCGACGGCATGGTTCGGAAGAAGGAAGACGGCCGTTGGGAGGGCCGCATCGTGGTAGGCCACAAGGCCAACGGCGCCCCCATCTTCCGGTATGTGTATGGCCGCACGCAGAAGGAGTTACTGAGCAAACTCCACCAGAGCATCGAAACCTATCAGGATGTAGAACTGACCGAGGACAGCCGCATGACATTGGGAGAGTGGCTGGACCGCTGGCTGGATGAATACAAAGCGGGGACGATCCGCCACAGCACCATGTACGGCTACCGGCAGTATGCCAGACTTTACATCAAGCCCATCCTGGGAGACAAGGTGATCTCCCGCATCACCTCGACGGACATCCAGCGGATGTACACAAAACTGAAACGGGAGGGTCGCATCCATGAGCATCCAGAATACGGGTATCAACTCTCAGACGCCATGCTCTCCCGCATCCATGCCATGCTCCACCAAGCGATGAAAGACGCGGTGGGCGCACACTTAATCGCCAAGAATCCCACCGAGGGCACGGTGGTCCCCAAGCCCAACTACCGTCCAAAGCAGATTCTGAATGAGGAACAATTGGACACTTTCATGGCCGCAATCGAGCAGGACGAGGTGTGGCGGGACTTCTTCTTCACCGAGTTGACCACTGGCTTGCGCCGGGGCGAGATCTGCGGCCTTCGATGGGAGGACTTCGACGAGGCGGAGGGAACTCTCAAAGTCAACCGCTCCGTCAGCACCCGCAAGGCAGGCAGCCTGGAGGTCGGAGAAACCAAAACCAACAAGGGCCACCGGAGCATATCCCTGCCGGACAGCACGGCCCAGCGGCTACGGGAGCGGAAGAAAACTGCCATCAGCGATTGGATATTTCCCAATCCCTTGCATCCGGAGGAAGCAGTCAATCCTGGTTATGCCTACAATCGGATGAAAACGATCCTGAAAAATACCGGCCTACCAAGTATTAGGTTTCATGATTTAAGGCATACCTTCGCCACCCACGCCCTCGCTGGAGGTGTGGATGCCAAGACCTTGTCCGGCATCCTGGGGCACACCAACGCCAGTTTTACTCTGGACACCTACACCCATGTGACCGGGGATATGCAGAAACAGGCGGCGAATACCGTATGTGACTTTATGACAGACCTGTTGGGAGAGGAGTGGAAACCGTGGCAAGAAAACGAAAGAACGGCGAAGGAACTGTAAGACTTCGCAAGGATGGTCGTTGGGAGGGCCGGGTGGTCATCGGCTACGATGAAAAGGGCCTCCCCAAAACCAAGAATGTCCTGGCCAAGACAAAAGGCGAATGTATAGAGAAACTGAAACAGTTACAAGAACAGTACGCTCCACCCAAGTCGGATAAAATCAAGCCCGAAATGCCCTTCGGAGATTGGATGGACTTCTGGTATCAGAACTACTCCAAGTCGAAACTCCGGGCTACCACCTGTGCAGGATATGAAAACAGGATCTACCTGCATATCATCCCGGAACTGGGTGACATCCCTCTGAATCAACTGACACAGAACGACCTGCAACAGTTCTACGCCCGACTGAAAAAGAACGGGCGGCTCCTCCATGCGGAGCACTACGGCGAAAGCCTGTCTGACACTATGGTCCGTGGATGCCACGCCAACTGCCGGTCCGCGCTGGAGAAGGCAGTGCAGGAGGGCCTGATCCGTGTGAATCCCGCCGTCGGCTGTAAACTGCCGCCCAAAAAAGCCCGCGAAATGCAGGTGCTGACCCGTGAGGAGATCCAGCGGTTTTTGATTCAAGCCAAGGCGGAGGGATACTTTGAACTGTTCCTGCTGGAACTGACCACCGGCCTGCGGCGGGGCGAACTACTGGCCCTCCAGTGGGATGACCTAAACCTGGAAACCGGGGAACTGAAGATCACCAAGCAGGTCTATCGGACAAAGGAGGACGGACTCCTGATCTCTCAGCCCAAGACGAAGTCCTCCATCCGCACAGTCAGCCTGCCCCAACCGCTTCTGGCCATCCTGAAAGAGTACAGGGAGGGCATAAATTCCCGGTGGATGTTCCCTTCGCCGCTCAAGGAGGACTCGCCACTGGACCCAGCCTACATCAGAACACGGCTACACCTCATCCTGGAACACGCCCAGTGCAAGCAAATTAGGTTCCATGATTTGCGACATACCTTTGCAACCATGGCACTGGGTAGCGGGATGGATGTGAAGACCCTCTCCTCGATGCTGGGCCATGTGTCGGCGGCCACTACACTGGACATCTACACCCACATCACCAATCCCATGCGGTCTGAGGCGGCGGCAAAGATCGACCAGAGGATCGCAAAGGTCGATCCCAAAGAGAAAGAGGTGGCCTCAGAGCGAGCACCGGAGACAGACCCGCAGTCATTCATCCCCTTCATTCCCTACAACGGCAAGATCCGAAAGGCCGGCACCGGCTGTATCACCCAGATCAGTGAACACTGCTGGGAGGGGCGCTACTCTCCGGTCTGGCCGGATGGCAAGAAGCACTCCCGCAATGTGTATGCTAAAACGCGGGAGGAATGTGAGGCACTCTTGCCTGGGCTGATCGAGCAGATGAAGGCGGAAATCAAAGCCATCAAGGAGAGCGGAAACCTGGAGGCTATCCCAGACGGGATCAGCGAGAAGAAGAAAGCCATCGCCGCCTATATGCGGGAGCATCCGGAAGTTACCAGCAAGAGCGCCATTGCTAAGGCAGTTGGGACAGACAGAAGCACGGTGCGAAAATACTATAATGAGATTTGAAATGAGGTGAGCCTGAAGTAAGATCAAGAGTTGTACCCCGGAAGATAAGGCAAAGAGTCTCTTGGTCTGGCTCCGGAGACTCTTTGTTCCATGTGAGCAGTTTATCATGAGGTGTCTATACGAGATTTGATTGATATCATTCAGGACATTTATAAAGGGGAACCAAATCTGTTAAAAGCGGTAGTCTGCCTTTAAAAACTATGGTATAATGACTAAAAACTACAAATTTAGTGGAGGTGGACTCCATGACACCAGAACAAAAAGCTCGTGAGGCAATCGATCAGCGGCTGATTCAAGCCGGGTGGATCTTGCAGGATATGCGCCAACTCAATCCAATGGCAGGCCCAGGTGTTGCAGTGCGGGAATTTCCCACCAGCACTGGGCCGGTGGACTATGCCCTTTTTGTGGATGGCATCCCGGTTGGCGTCGTGGAGGCCAAGGCGGACGAAAAGGGTGAGAACATCACCACTGTGGAAGGGCAGTCAAGCCGATATGCCGGAAGCACTTTTAAATGGGTCAAAGCGGGATACCGCATTCGGTTTGCCTATGAGGCCACTGGAAAGCTGACTCGTTTCACCGATTATAACGACCAGAAATATCGTTCCCGCCGCATCTTCAGTTTTCACCGTCCCGAAAGCCTTCGTGCCCTGCTAAAGTCTGAGGATACCATCCGCAACAACATGAAGCACTTCCCGCACTTCGACACCATGGGCTTCCGCAGTTGCCAGATCACAGCTATCGAAAGTCTGGAGCAGTCCTTTGCCCAAAATCGTCCCAGAGCGTTGATTCAGATGGCCACCGGCGCAGGCAAGACCTTTACAGCCATTACGGCGGTATATCGTCTGCTGAAATATGCCAAGATCAACCGAGTCCTTTTCCTGGTGGACACCAAGGGCCTGGGTGAACAGGCAGAACGGGAATTCCTGGCCTACCGCCCCAACGACGACAACCGTTCTTTTCCTGAAATCTATGGGGTGCGGCGGCTGAAAAGCTCTTACATCCCCCAGGATGTACAGGTGTGTATCAGCACCATCCAGCGGATGTACTCCATTCTGAAGGGGGAGGAACTGGATGAATCGGCGGAGGAGACTTCCTTCAATGAGCTGACCTCGGCAGACCGCCAGGCAGCCAAAGAAGTGGTCTACAACGAGAAGTACCCGCCGGAGTTTTTTGACTGCATCATCATCGACGAGTGTCACCGCTCCATCTACAATGTCTGGCAGCAGGTGCTGGATTACTTTGACGCCTTCCTCATCGGCCTCACTGCCACGCCGGACAAGCGTACCTTTGCATTTTTTAACGAGAATGTGGTCAGCGAATATTCCCGGGAGCAGGCCATCATCGACGGTGTCAATGTGGGTGAGGATATCTTTCTCATTGAGACCCAGGTGACCAAAAGCGGCGCCCACATCATGAAACAGGTCATCGAGTGCCGCAACCGGCTTTCGCGTGAAAAGCGATGGAAGCAGTTAGATGAGGATGTGGATTACCAGCCCACTCAGTTGGACCGGGACATTGTCAATCCCAGCCAGATCCGTATGGTGATCCGCACATTCCGGGACAACTTGTTTACCACGCTGTTCCCACGGCGTAAGGAAGTCCCTAAGACTCTGATTTTTGCCAAAACAGACAGCCACGCCGACGACATCATCCAGATTGTCCGGGAGGAATTCGGCGAGGGAAACGAGTTCTGTAAAAAGATTACCTACTCCGCCGAGAATCCGGAGGGTGTGCTCAGTGAGTTCCGCAATGGCTACAATCCCCGTATTGCGGTCACAGTGGACATGATTGCCACCGGCACCGATGTCAAACCCATCGAGTGCCTGATTTTCATGCGGGATGTACGCAGCAAGAACTATTTTGAGCAGATGAAGGGCCGGGGTACCCGTACCCTCAGCAAGGACAACCTGCAAAAGGTGACCCCCTCGGCCACCGAGAACAAGGACCACTTTATCATTGTGGATGCGGTGGGCGTTACCAAGTCCAAGAAGTCCGAGACCCGTACCTTGGAGCGCAAGCCCTCGGTCTCTTTGAAAGAGCTGATGATGACGGTAGCCCTGGGCGCTCGGGACGAGGACACCCTGACTTCCCTTGCCAACCGGGTGATTCGCCTCAACAGCCAGATGAGCTCCGGCGAGCGGAAGGAATTTGCCCAGGTGGTAGGCGTTCCGGCCAGTCAGCTGGCGGAAGATTTGCTTGATGCCTTTGACGAGGATATCCTCACCGCCCGAGCCCGGGAGCAGTTCCATACCCAGGAGCCTACGGAGGAGCAGCTGAAGTCGGTGCAGCGGGAGGCGGCGGCCCAAGCGGCCGCGCCCTTCTGCCGTCCGGAGGTACGGGACTTTATCGAGAATGTCCGCCGCAGCCATGAGCAAATCATCGACAATACCAATCCGGACACGCTGCTCTTTGCTGGGTTTGATGCCCAGAAGGAGGAAAACGCCGACCGGGTGATCCGGACCTTCCATGAGTTTATCGAGGAGAACAAGGACGAGATCATTGCCTTGCGTATTCTGTATAGCCAGACCTATCAGGACCGGCCCATGGCCATTGAGAAGCTGAAAGCCCTCTATGAGAAGCTGCGCAGCAAGGGCGTGACCATCGAGCGGCTGTGGGACTGCTATGCCATCAAGAAGCCGGAAAAGGTAAAGGGAACGGGGACGCTGCGCCAGCTGGCCGACCTGGTGTCCATCATCCGGTTTGAGATGGGAGAGGCGGAGGGTTTACAACCCTTCGCCGATAAGGTAAACTACAACTTCCAGCAGTGGACTTTCCGCCGCAATGCCGGTGCGGTGCATTTCACCCCGGAGCAGATGGAGTGGCTCCAGTTGGTGAAGGATCATATCGCCACCTCTCTGAGTATTCAGTCCGAGGACCTGGACCTGAGCCCCTTTGACAGCAAGGGCGGCCTTGGACGGTTTTATGAGGTGTTCGGAGAGCAGTATGAGGCGATTTTGGTGGAAATGAATCGGGAATTGGTGGCGTAACTTAAAAAGGATTATATAAGTATGGAAAAACTGAAAATCAGTGAGATCTGTTCGATCAATCCTCGACAGGATGATAATATCCCAGAAAACAGCGAAATATCTTTTATCCCTATGGCTGCGGTATCTGCAAACGGTCAGGTAGATTTATCTGATACGTTGGAATCCAGTAAGGTGAAAAATTACACTGTATTCCGAAATGGTGATGTGCTATTTGCAAAAATTACACCTTGCATGGAGAACGGAAAAGGAGCAATCGTTCACAATCTTGTAAATGGATACGGCGCAGGAAGTACGGAGTTTATTGTTTTAAGGCCAAACGCAGATATGATTACCGCTAAATGGCTATACCTGTATTTATCACAACGATCTTTCCGATGGGAATGCCAACAGCATATGACTGGAAGCGCAGGACAGAAAAGAGTTCCGCCTAAGTATTTGGCATCTTGTGAAATTCCTGTTCCACCAGTTCCAGAACAAGAGCGCATTGTCTCCAAAATTGAGGAGATGTTTTCCAAGCTGGAGGCCAGCGTGGCGGAACTGCAAACCGCAAAGGAAAAGCTGAAGGTTTACCGCCAGGCGGTGCTTGAGGAAAGCCTCCCTTATGATTCCTTTGGTGCCATTTCTCAATATATCGAGAGTATGGGCCAAGGGTGGAGCCCAAAATGTGCGAATAAAAATACGATTGATGATGATGTGTGGGCGGTTATTAAAACGACAGCAGTTCAACACGGTTATTTTGACTATACAGAAAATAAGATTTTGCCAGATAACTTAGAGCCAAGAAATCAACACGAGATTTCTGTTGGAGATATTCTAATTACTCGTGCAGGACCGCGTTCTCGTTGTGGTGTATGTTGTTTGGTTAGGAAAACCAAGCAAAGATTGTTAAATTGTGATAAAGTGTATCAGATTAAGCCCAATAGAGATAAAATTTTGCCTGAATACATGGAGTATGTACTTAACTCTCCACGATTTTTATTAGAAATAAACCGCTGTAAAACAGGGGGAAATGACAGTGGAGTAAACTTAACGCAAAGCCGATTTTTGACTATAAAAATTCCCGTCCCATCGGTCGATATTCAGAAAAAGATTGTTGAGCAAATTGAATCCCGTCTCTCCATGTGTGATAGTATCGAGTGTACCATTGACACCTCTTTGCGACAGGCAGAAGCCCTGCGGCAGAGCATTTTAAAACAGGCCTTTGAGGGGAGATTATAGTGGGTAATACAGATGAGTATGAGGTGTTTCACGCCATTTCTGGGTTAATTGTTGATACACTGGAGCCCGTGTCCATTGGCGATTTTACATTTTTTCAGTTTCCACGAGATTGCAGAGTTGCGCTTCAAAAGTTTTTCCTCAATCCAAGCCAAGAAGCAATTGATTCTTGGTTCCGGGATCTTAAAGAAAGTCCCGCAGTTATTAGTGTAAAAGTGAAGGCTAATGATACTGAGGCGGCCGAGATAGAAGCGGAAAATCTTTTTAAGCGTATAACCAACATTTTTCGTTTCCAGCTTTTTAGCATAGGCAACGATTTATTTGACGTATCTGTTTATGATAAATCTCATATAACCAAAAGCACCTATGTTGTCATATCTAAAACAGATGGGAAACATCACTTTTCTGTGTCTGGAGTAAGACGGCAGATCGAATTAAGCAAGTTTCTTGAAACAGATTGTCGTGGATTTGAAAACCTAATTCAACAACTAACTATTAGTAAATTGACGAATTTTCAGAAAAGAGTTTTATTAGCAGTTGACTTCTTAGGCTTAGCAACGAGAAACATTGGACAGCCAAGTGGATTTGTTCATGCCATTACGGCTATAGAAACATTATTATCAATGGGGAAAATGGGTATTTCTCAAAATATTACTGATAATTATGCATTTATAATGGGTACTGATTTGAAAAACAGGAAGACACTAAAACAAGACACTAAAAAACTATACCGAATCCGTTCTGAACTGGCTCATGGCGAAAAATCCATTATAAGCGTTGAAGATTGTAAAGATGCAATTTCTCATGCATATGCTCTTATACTTAAGTTTTTGTTCGATGATAAACTGAGACATATTCAAAACAATGAGCAATTTGTTGAATACATAGAAAATATAAAGTTTGCAGATAAACGAGAGGAAATATAATGTCTGAACAAACCACAACCATCATCTCTAAGGTTTGGGGGATGTGCGGGCCGCTGCGGGACGACGGTGTGTCCTATGGCGACTACCTGGAGCAGCTCACCTACCTGATTTTTCTGAAAATGTCCGACGAGTACGCAAAGCCTCCCTACAAGCGTCCGACCGGCATCCCGGCAGGCTGCGGCTGGGCGGACATGAACGACCTCAGAGGCGCGGAGCTGGAGGAGAAGTATAAAGCCATCCTGGAATCCCTGGGCGAGCAGGGCGGCACCCTGGGCAAGATCTTCAGGGGCGCTACCAACAAGATCAACAACGCCGCCATCCTGTACCGCATTGTCCAGATGATCGACAAAGAAAAATGGGTGTCCATGTCCACCGACGTGAAGGGCGAGATCTATGAGGGCCTGCTGCAAAAGAACGCCGAGGACGTGAAAAGCGGCGCGGGCCAGTATTTTACTCCCCGCCCGCTGATCCAGGCCATGGTGGAGTGTATCCGCCCAGAGCCCATGAAGACCGTGGCTGATCCCTGCTGCGGCAGCGGCGGCTTTTTGCTGGCAGCCCAGAGCTATCTGGCTGACCCGAAGCACTACAACCTGGACCGGGAGAAAAAGGAGTTCTTGAAGAAAGAGGCCTTCCGGGGCTGGGAGATCGTGCCCACCACCTTCAAGATGAGCCTGATGAATCTATACCTCCACAATATCGGCGACCTCTATGGTCAGGTGCCCATTACCCTTGGGGACGCCCTGCTCACAGATCCCGGCGAGCGGTTCGACTATGTGCTCACCAACCCGCCATTTGGCAAAAAGTCCGCCCTTACCTTCACCAACGAGGAGGGAGAGCAGGAGGAAGAGGATCTGGTCTACAACCGGCAGGACTTCTGGACCACCAGCTCCAACAAGCAGCTCAACTTCCTCCAGCACATCAATACTCTGCTGAAAGCCACCGGTAAGGCGGCAGTGGTGGTGCCGGACAATGTGCTCTTTGAGGGTGGAGCCGGCGAGACCATCCGCAAGAAGCTACTGGAGACCTGTGACTTCCATACCATTCTCCGTCTGCCCACGGGCATCTTCTATAAGCCCGGCGTCAAGGCCAACGTGATCTTTTTTGACAAGCGCCCGGCCAGCCCGGAGTGGCAGACCAAAGAGGTCTGGGTTTACGACCTGCGGACCAATATGCACTTCACCCTCAAGCAGCATCCCATGACCTTTAGGGATTTGCAGGACTTCATTCAGTGTTACAACCCCGAAAACCGGTATGAACGCCATGAGACTTGGAACGAGGAGAACCCGGAGGGCCGCTGGCGCCGCTTCACGGTGGAGGAGATCCTTGCCCGGGACAAGACCAGTTTGGATATCTTCTGGATCAAGGACAAGTCCTTGGCCGACTTGGACAACCTACCCGCCCCGGAGGAACTGGCCCAAGATATCATGGAGAACCTGCAATCAGCCATGGACGGATTCAGTGAGTTGTTGGCAGAACTGAAAAAATAGTTGCTTTTTTGGCTTTTTCAACCTGATGCAAACTCATAGTCCCATTTTTATATTTCAAAATTGAGAGATATAGTCAGCCGAGTTCCTCAATTTTTGATGGACTGTAAACAAAATTAAGGCCCTCTGGAATTTATTCCAGAGGGCCTTTGGTCCGAGTAGTGCGACTCGAACGCACGACATCCAGCTCCCAAACGGTTGAACTAAATTTTTTCTGTGCCTTTCCCGGCATTTCCGGTCCTATCCGCTCCATTCCGGTTACTCTTTGACGGTCTTAATTCCACTGTTTCCACGTGCTCCGGCGCTGTCTGTGGTCAAACATGTGGTCAAAAAGCCCTTCTTGACCAAGTGCGGCATCCGCTGCCGCCGGTCCGGAAGGGCTCTTTTTCATATTCAGGTTTGAGGTATTGTACCTCTAGTGAGAGGAAGATGCAAGGTATTTCTCCGCTGTGTTCCGGAATGCGGTTGTATCCCGCGCCGAGAGATGGTACGATAAAATTCCGAAAGCGTTCTGCGCTTGCCTGCAGGACCAGTTCAGTTTCAGGGAAAGGCCAGGAGATATGATGCCCAACGAATATGATAACGATGTATTCTTCGCCCAATATGCTCAGATGGACCGCAGCAAAGGTGGGCTGGCGGCCGCCGGAGAGTGGCACCAGCTCCAGCCGCTGTTTCCGCCTCTGGAGGGCATGGCCGTGCTGGACCTTGGCTGCGGCTACGGCTGGCACTGTAAATACGCCGCGGACCATGGTGCGGCCCAGGTGTTGGGCATTGACCTGAGTGAGAAGATGCTGGAGCAGGCAGTGCTGAGGAGCCGGGATGAGAAAATCCGATACCGGCATTGTGGGATCGAGGCCTATGAGTACCCCGAGAACGCTTGGGACATCGTGGTTTCCAATCTAGCCCTGCACTACATTGAGGACCTAGGGCAGGTATTTCGGAATGTGTGGCGGACGCTGAAGCCCGGCGGCACCTTCCTCTTCAACATCGAGCACCCCGTCTTTACCGCCGGCATCCATCAGGACTGGATCTACAACGAGGACGGGACACCCAAATACTGGCCCGTGGATGATTATTACCGCCCCGGCCAGCGGGTAACTCGTTTTTTAGGCTGTGAAGTGGTCAAGCAGCACCACACCCTCACCCAGATCCTGATGGGGCTTCTGAACTGCGGCTTTGCTCTGGAGGTAGTGGAGGAGGTGCAGCCCTCCGAGGACATGCTGGGGCTCCCGGGCATGGCGGATGAGTTGCGGCGGCCCATGATGCTACTGGTGCGGGCGAAAAAGCATGCGGCCAAGTAATTGATTTTCATTCCAAAACAGGACATCCCCTTCGGCATGGCCGAAGGGGATGTTGTCTCTTTCAGGTACAAGCGGGATTTCAGAACGTGTAGCTTTGCACCTCCGGCAGTGGAAGATCGTCAGGGGCCTCTCTGCCTCCGGCATTGTTGCTCCTATGCTGCAAAGCAAAAAAAGCAGCCATCTCCAGGCAGCAAACCGCCCGAAGCTTGCGTCGCTATATCAAAGAATAGGGCCGTGGGATTTCGTGTCTCTAAAATAGAAATTTATTCTAATTTTTTGAGGGCGTATTTGTTTAATCAATGCCTTCAAAATACAGGATCTCCTCTGCCAGCCCCTGCAGCTTCTTTTTCAGCTCCGGCTCATGAAACCAGTCGCAGGCCTCATACAGCATCTTCTGTCCGGTGTCCCAGCAGGCACACTGGAAGATCTGCCTGGCCAGATGGTCGTCGGTTTTCAGCCGCTGCAGCAACGGTCCATGGACAAACTGATCCCTCAAGGAGGCCGTCCATGTCCCAGCCCAAAAACTGATAGGCAACTTCCCTTTCCTGCAGCTTGTCCCCCACCGTATCCAGCAACAGCTTCATCATATCGATGGCTGCCTCCGGATCCTTCTCTCCGGTTTCTGACAGAAGATCCTGGGTATCCATGTTCTCCAGCTCCTCTGCCGTTCAGCGGTCCACTATACATTCCAAATCAGAATACGAGAAGTTACTACACGGAATATTTCCTTCTTTGATAGAAACCTTTACGGAAAACTTTGCCGCTATCACTTTCGCCTTCTCTGCAGGTAAAAACGATGAATTCTCTCCAAAATCGCCACACCAGCCACAATTCCCATCGATCGCCCCAAGTCTATATTGAACTCCCACAGTGAAGGCATCCTATTACAATCATATTTAGGCCTCTGATAATGACACTTTAAGTATCAATATGGAGTGTCTGCCGGACAAGTGCCTCATTTCCTAAGAAATACTGTTCTATAAGTTCCCATCGGGCCACAGAACTCATTGTAGTAGTGAAAAATGCAGCAAGAAGTTGTTCATTATTGCGATGGCGATTCTGTATCGATTGCAATACTTGATTCGTATATCTGCCGCTATTCGCTATACGCTCGATTTTTAATGGATCATTGATCCGAATAAATACCTCAGCTTTTTCACCACCACGTATTTCATATGTAGCCAAGCCTAGCAATTCCAACAGTCGTAACGTGGGCATTATTTCAATTTGTTTATTCTGTGTTAACGGATAAAAACGGAAAAATACGTTATCACCACTGTTGGGATAACACTGGTCGATCTGACGACTGAAGTAATTAGGAAGCTGTGCATATGCAACACTACTTACAAAATATATACTTTCATCCGATCCTGCTTGCTTGCGATTCCTCAGGACTCGAATTTGACTTCTATTTTGTATATAGGCTGCATTTTCATCTACGCTCTCAGTAAAAACATCAAGAAGAAGACCCATCTTATCATGAGATAGAACCTTTTCGCCAAGATCCTCAGCTAATTCTGTTTCTAGCTGCCGAAGTGTAAACTGCTTCAAATCACCATTCTTATATTTTTCAAAAATGTTAGTTAGGGCAGTGATAATCTTATTAACCCGCTGTACGACAGTCTGGTATTCATCATTGTATCTTACTTCTACACGTACCCGAGGCGAAACATGATAAGAATTCTTCCCACTCTGATACTCTTGTTCAAAAAACTCTTTTTTGAACATGCCAAATGCCCGGTCAGGATAGCAGTTTTCCCAAATAGCAGCCATATCCACAAGATAGGTATTTCCAGTGCTATACACAAACACATTTGATCCACCAGGGGTCTTTGCTGCTATCGTCCTGCTCTGAACTCCATCCTGGAATTGAACATATCTACCATACTGATTTAAAAACTGTCCTTCAATTTCAGCAGAAACATTGACATAGTTCTTTGATAACATGGCTTTAGGGCGCACAATCAAAACTGGAAATGTGTACTTATTGCTAAGATCTTTTGCCAACAACATTAGACCTGATTTTGTTCGATTTTCCACTTCTTTTTCTTTAAAGAGGTATTCAAAAGTTTCTGCTGAGATCAACAAATTACGTCTTTTTTTTGCACGTTGGATGGCACTGATTTTTTTCAGCATTTCTCTAAGCTGATACTGTCTCATTTCCGAAATTCCATTTAATGCTCTAACATAGCGGATATCACCTTGAAAATAATCAATATGCGCAATACCCTGAATGTTAGAATTACGCGCAGCTCTTCCAATTTCCTGCACATAGTCGGCCAACGTCCCTGTAGGAGCAAAATGGATTACATGCTTGATATCGCCGACATCAATACCCATTCCAAATGCCTTGGTACAGAATAGGCCCATAGCAGTACCTGCTTTGTAGTCACGTTCAACCATTTTGCGCTCTTGAACAGGAACTTGTCCATGATAACGGCGAACTTTGATATGGTCACCAGGCGGGAGAAGGTTATATATTTGATCCACTTGACTCCTATATGGGAAATAAGTCAGCACCTTTTCTCCATGAGTAATATAATCTTTCATTCGTTGCATGGTTATATTGATCTTTGCTGTTTCGATCTTTGTGTCTATTTCTTTTGAATCATGAACCTGAATGTCAAAGTCAATATTGTCGCGCTTCACATTTCCTAAGTGGATAATGGTTTTTGCCAACCCAAGCTCCCTGATGGTGTCATTAACGACATCATCTTCACCCGAATAAACTGCAGTCGCAGTTAAGCATAACACTGGAAATTTCATCCCATCACGAGATGTTTTTTTCAGAAAATCGCCGAGGAACCAGTAATCTGACCGGAAATCTCGGCCCCAACTTGTAACCGTATGTGCTTCATCAATTACAATCATACCAATTTGGCGTCCTCCAAGAAATGCCTGAAGGTTTGTCGTCAGTAGAAGCTCCGGCGCTAAATATAAAAGAGAAATTTTCCCAGCATGGATACGATCGATGATCAAACTACGCTCTTCCATGCTCATTGTTGAGTTTATACATGCGGCAATAGAAACACCACGTTCTCTTTGTAGCTGGTCCACTTGGTCATTCATTAATGCGATCAAAGGGGAAACGACAATTGTTACCAGGCTATATTTTTCAGCCAAGTATAATGCAGGGATTTGAAACAGAATCGACTTTCCAGATCCAGTCGGTGCGGTGATAAAAACATTGCTGAATATATCATCAAAATATGCACTTTCGCATTGATCAACGATTTCGGCAATGATCTGTCCCTGAGATAGAACCTCTGTTTCCCGGGAATGATCCGGATCTCGGTAAAATGATAGTGGCCGAAAACTAGCATTTTGACCCCAATGTTTCTTTAGAATGGGTAAGAACTGGCTATCGTCATATTCTATTTTTTCCTTATACAGATCCAACTCATCAAAAGAGATGGAAATGCCAAATCGCTCTGCTGCCGCCAGAAGAGCTTTATGTCGAGTACTGATTCTATCTTCATTTTGAAGGAAAAGAGCCGCCTCGCATTTTCCTTGAGTGAAAGATAGGCAATATAGCCAGTCTTTCTGGCTTCCAACCTCGATTTGTTCTACATCATCCTCCGGCTCTTTGAGACTAACCTCACCAGTCCAAAAAGGAACGTTCTCTATCAATTTATCATCTATAGTGGCTGGTAATAAAAGAGCTTCGTGGTCAGAAAGAAGTTTTACATCCCCGTAATACTGGGAAAGTTTTTCAGTAATATCATCTCTCGGTTCCTTCTCTTCCTGCCAGTAATCGAAAAGTCTGACTGCATAGTCATAGGGATAGTAATTAGGTGTCCAGGGGGTCAGGATATTATTTTCCACGACAACAATCTTATCGATCTTAAGCCTTGCAATTACTTCACTGATTGCCAATAGTTCCTCATAAAAACCTACAAGTGGTCCATTCGCCATCCTAATTGTTGATACTGCATCAATCCAAGTATCATCAAGGACATTCAGGTCAAGGCACCCATTAGAAATCAAGGCTGGATTATTGATCACTGTATCCGGATGTGCGATAATCTGTTCAAGCTGCGATATAGCGAATCCCTTAAAAAAAATAAGAGTCTTCCCGGAATATTGTGTGATAATGGAATTAAGAAAGGAGTCAAAGTAATCTCGCATTTCCTTCATAGTGCATTTCCCCCAGCTAACATTTCTTGGAAAATTTATTATATATTATTCTAAAATAAATATTGCTCCGTTGCCGTACAAAGCTCTCCATGGGAGATATAAGCACTGGTTGCCCAGAATAATATTATCATCCTAGTGTTGTTCTATCTTTTAGAAAGATATCCAGCAGTTCTCTGCTTTATTGGGCAATATTGTGTACTTGTGTAAGAGTGTAACATGAGGTGGTGTATAATTCAATAAACTCAGACAATTCAATTTCCCATGCTCATCATCCTTTAGAAACTTCCGTCCCCTTATTTCCTTCGAACTTACACCTGTACTGATAGATCTTTCCGTGATACCAACGACCAGGGTGATATCCATAGTGAGGAAGGCAGTTGACGCAGTCTCTGTCACAGTGCCTGCCATAGTGTTTTTTCACTCCGTTTTGTCAGGACAAAACCTAATGTCAAGTCAACCGTGGCGGCAAAAAGACCACCTTTTTCTCATTGAGAAGGATTACTGTACCTGTTCCCGCTGACCGTATGCAACTGGTTCATCATCGAAAACATTAATTGGGGCTCGCCCGCGACTTTTCTGTAAGGACGTATCAGTAATTATCATGTAGATATCTTCGAGCTGCTCGTGATTGAACGGCACATTCATCTTTTTATCTATCGCGTTAAAACGGCTGAACTAAATGTTTTACAGTATTCTTTAATTATTCTAAAAATTTTCGCTTCTTTCTGCGCACTATCGGAGCTCTTAATTCAATTTCCCCGTATGTTCCAACACTGACTGCAGTCAAAGAGCCTTTCTTGACCAGGTGCGACATCCACTGTCTCCTGTCCAGAAGGGCTCTTTTTTATGTTCACGTTTGGGTGATTTTTCCTCTGGAAATGGTAAATTACAACCGTTTTCTCTCCCGCCTTCAGGTCCCTCTCAGTCCTCTTTTTCTTGCCAAAAGATAGAATTGCAAATGAATGGTAACTAATGTGTGTTGTGTGCAATAATGAAAACAAACCGTTCTCAAAGCCTTTTTCTATCAGGCTTTAAGAACGGTTTTTAACATGATGGCCAAATGGTGATCAATTTACCGAAGAGAAATCAAAATAAATATTATTAAGATACAACATGGGAAAGCCCTATTAACGCATATATAAAATATTATAGTAGAAAC